>Ga0209366_1000115_pt1 | contig 26826 bp, 25 predicted proteins | sample WorMetmaBAHAMAS2_FD_187391 | JGI IMG/M metagenome (GOLD analysis project Ga0209366, IMG submission 187391) | Marine gutless worms symbiont microbial communities from Max Planck institute for Marine Microbiology, Germany - Inanidrilus... | ecosystem: Host-associated > Annelida > Digestive system...
GAAGGGAGGGGAAAGGGACAGAGGGAAGGGAACGGGAAGGACCCCCCACTGCTTTTTTGACAAATCGAACCCTGAATACGCCATTGATTGGGCCCATTCCATGGGGCCATAGCGGTCCCCTCTGTCACGCGTTGTCGTCGTTCTTGATGCATGATTGCTAGAGTTGCGTTTGATTTAGTAACTTATGGCAGGCTCGATTTATTGCATATTTTTGTGGTTGTTTCTCCTGATTTTATTGTGTTTTCTCTGTACTAGCCGAGAGATTGGCTGGTAAGAGCAACTTTAAAATGGCGTATTTTATGTTGAGTGGGACGTTGAACCTTAACTCATTCAGTCAATCAATCAGTCCTGTTCATTGGTCCGTGTAGAGGAATTGGTCCGGTGTATCTCTGTCTGTGTGTCCGGAGAATATGGTAACTTTTTAAAGAAAATGACCTTTGACCTATTTGTTTGGTATGCTTGTTCACTCTGGCCCTATCTAGGTCAGATTTAAATGTCATAGTCCAGAATTCATGGTCAGAGGATGAAAATGTCAGTTTTCCAGTTATAGAAGCAGTGAGGCACATATTTTGGATTGTGAAGTGATTTGTGTGACAACCTCAGGTCAATGCTAGTCCTTGCTGCATTTATACATGCTTTTGATTTTCTTTGTTTTTTAATCCTTGAATTGCAGTTGAGTTACTTCAGTGCTTTGATAGTGTTGGTTGGGCAACAGGAATGATTTCAGAAATCCTATAAGTTTTTCTTTGTGGAACTGACTTACACGAGTAACCATCAGTTAAAGTAGTAGTTGATTGTGCTGAGTTACATGCTGCTGCAGAATGACGACACGTGCTTATTGTTGCAGGTAATCGCATGTTTAGTTTCTGTGAAGTTGACGTCGACTTTTTCCTGCCACAGTTGCTGACATTGTACATCAACATGCACGACGTCGCTGAAGCAACTCATCCATACATTGTCTACAGGTCTCTGCATGTACCACGTTGATTAGTCTTCTAACGTGCACACGCTTCATGCTGCAGCCGATGATGATGGTGCATTAGTGATATTTGTAGGTGTATTGTGCAGCCACTAAACACTAATTCGTTAATCCTATCTTTGCAAACTGCACCTGCTGATGGTGGTGAAGGTCAGTGCCGAGTCTGGATGTTTGTGATGTATGTATGTACTGTGTGTAGATGTCGTCAGAGTGTGGAGTTCAGCATCAGGACAGCATGGTTGATAGGTGCCTATGCTGCCGATGTTAACAAACCTCGCTGGAAGACGTCACAAGGCATGAAGCTGAGAAAGATGATACTACACGAAGAACTGCGGTCTGTCACATTCTCTCGTATTAACATCAGTAGCATGAATTAGGCTTCAACCATAAGGTGACTTTTCAGTGGCTCAAAGTATCTAGTTTCAAGACTTTCAATGGTCTGTCCACTTGACATGTCCACTTGACAGGTGGAGCTAATGCCTCCAGGTTAGTTTAGCTGAGAGAAATTGTGACTTGGCGTAGCGTGCCTTAATGCTCTCGTGATTGTTGTAGAGAAGCTCGGTTAATGAAGAGTAAGTGCCTCTGAAGTTATACATCAAGCCCAGTGAAAAAATGACAGTCACAGAAGTTGGAGGGGACATAATACACTTGGTCCGCAAGTTCTCCAAAGTTGAAGGGGATGGTCATATAGGGTGTTTGTGCTTGTGGTTGATAGGAATGACAAAACATGGCCACCCTGTTGTTTTATTAATTGCTGCAATAATCACAGCAGTCGATTTTCTCATGCCATATGACCACGGATAAATTTTAAGTATATTTGGGGCAGTACAAAGACTGTGCGTGAAGACATTGGTAATTGGATGTAAGACTAGTATGCACTTGCATGTTTGCAGATATGCATAAATGTAAGTACAAGAAGAATGTTTATAGGAATAGATACTGAAAAGTAGTTTAGTTTCCTAAATATAAAACTGTAACTTTAATTAATATGGTAGAAAAATGAGAATGAAATGTAACCAAAGTTAGCTCAATAGAATAGAACTGGAAATGTAATAATATCAGGGAAGTGTCATATCACTGGTGGTGACTGTGTTTTATGATATGTAGGCCTGTGTCAAAAACACATCAGTCTTCATTAAATTGCAAGTCTGTGCCGACATTTGGTCTTTACAAGAAGTCTTATCATCATCGTTCCAAGTCAGATGCTAATGGTATGTTCTCTAGCACTGAGCTTTGTAAGTTACTGGTTTTAGGTTTGTGCAATTTTTGTGGTTTTTGTATTCTTAGTTTATTTTCTGTAAAGAATTTACCTTTTTTTAGTTCAGTGGTTTATTTTTAATGTTGAAAGCTGAGCCTTTGGATCAGACACATGGCGACAGTTTCTACTATTTAATTGTGAAGTTTTTTTAGGAGGTTAGCTGTTGGGAGAGATGACAGTTGATGCTATGAAGCTGTGATGGACGTAGGTGTGTGTGGGAGTACGGTGCTGACACGCAGCACTAGTACAGGTAACGTGCAAGTTCTTGCTGGTGACCTGTCGTCTGGCCGTGCGTTTGACAATGGCTGTACATGTCACCATGTCGAGTGTCGCTGCGGTGCACCGAGGCTTCGTGCTCAGCTCGAGTTTGTTGGTGCTCTTGTCAACATCAGCAAGCGTCTGTCACAGCTGCCGACCAAGGACATGCGCAGTGAGTTTATGTCACTTCAGTTCAGTTCACTCGGATGCTTCATGTCATACTGACTGTGTATGTGTCTACATGCAGGCTTGTCGGCTGTTGCTGCCAGCGCTTCAGACACACTGCTTATACCAACAATAAAACAAAAGAGCCTAGCACAAAGCATGGCACGAGATGATCCACCCGCAAGCAGCACGGCGGCCGCAATGCGCGGTAAAGTGGGATCGGAATTTGAAACCTAAATTAGCTTTAATGCACCAATGCACTTCCATCACAGACAGACACTGACATCGTAGCATAAGCGCGAGATGTGTATATTACATCTCCCGCTAACAAGTTTCACTCTCAGCTCAGTTGACATTACTTACCGAGACTGTTATGATAACTGAATAATGCCTAAGTATACACTATGATGGTTAATTTAATGCTTGCCAGCAGTTGTAAGTAGGAATTAGATGCTGAAATGGCTTATCAGCACTTATCTCTTCACGCCTGGATCAGTTGAACTCCATTTTGTATGGCATTTTGCTCAAGCACATAGCTCGCCTTCAACGAATCCAGCATGCAGCTGCTTGGATTGTCTTGAACCAGCATTCTCGCACGTCTTCACTGTCTTCAAGTGAATTTCTTAAACAACTCCATTGGCTTCCTATTGAATGACATATACGGTTTAAACTTGCCACCTTGACCTTTACAGCTTTGCATACTGGTCGCCCGCCATATCTTTCCAACCTCTTGCAACACCACGAACCCACCTGCGCTCATCTAGTTTTCTCGTTATCTTTCAGTCCCCCGTCATAACTTAAAATTCGGATCTCGTGCTTTTCGATCTTCCATACCGAGAGTTTGGAATTCATTACCTGTTAGTATCCGTGAATAGCAGTCACTTCCTACTTTCAAACGTCATCTAAAGACATTTTATTTTCAGTCAGTTGTTTTGGTGATACAAGTGGCATCCAGCGTATAAAAACCCCCTTCAGTAATCTCAATAAAAAGGTTTTTTGAGGGACCTGGCGCAGCATAGAGGAGCTCCGGAATAGACATCCGCACACTCACTCATCATTGTAGTAGGCAAGTGAACTTGAGTCAGCTAGCTGCCATGTGATTCTTTCACATCCACCTGCTACGTCGAGATAATTGATGGAGGTTTTTACTGTCAGTAACCAACAGTGGCATATCACAGAATGGAACTGAGAGCATTGACTTCAGCCAGAGAAATCACTCGCTGGCTTCATCTGTAGTTGTGCCGCCATGTGACTGCTGAGCAAAAAGATATCTCTCTGCCTTAACACTTGCTGCTTGATGGCAGTAGACAATGTGAAAATAATGACCATTCTGACAAACACTGAAAGTAGTTGTAGGTCTGTGAAGCGTTGTGTTCGTTGTCATCAGATGCCACCAACCCTTCTGTCCCTCACCACCCCTCCCCTTTAGTATACAACATCTGAACTGTGATATGTCTGGAGGAAAGATTGTCAGAACTGTTCTGAGCTGTGTTCTGTACTAAAGTTAAGCTACATAATGACATGCACATACACACATATGAGCAGTTGTTACAGTTGGTTTAGATGTGGTTTAGCTTTTTGTGCATGTTTTCTGTTAACAGTAACTAAAACTAAAGCATTTGTGTGTACTAGAAAACCGAGGGTGCATGACAGACTCAGTCCGTTGTCTAATGTCTGTATGCAGACTCAAATAAGTGTCTTTTAGTTGGCGATGAAATGAGTCGGTCCATTTTGTTTTTGTGTTATCTGCTTTGCTTTGATTCTTCAGTACTGAGCCAAGAGACTGGCTGGTAATGATCTATATTGTGTTGAGTGGGACATAAAACCTCACGCTACTTACTCACTATTATCGTCATGCGTTTGTTCATGTAGCCGTGCGTCTCATCTCTGAATTGTCCGTCCTCAACTTGAACCTGCCGTCTCGAGTGATGTTGCCCGTACATGATGCAGACCACCATGTTGTCAGATTTCCACCAACACAGGCCGTCGTCCTCAACTCAAAGGAGAAGGTTAGTCATGCCGTCGTTTCACTCTGCCTTCTTGCTGAATGCACAGTTGGCACAATATGTTTTGCAATGTATATCTGTGGTTTATTTTGTATCTACTGTATTCAACAGTATTTTTTTACCAAAATTTTGGGCATTTTGCAACAAAATGCAATAAATAATTACAATATTTTTAAAAGCAATACTTTAGTTGCAATTTCCATGTTCTCAGTAATAACGGAAACATTTCTTCTTATACAATATATTTTTGTTTTCATTTTCTTTCATTATTCATTACAGCAGATTGGTATTAGTCAACCTGAGAGAATGAGTGGAATGATGAGCATGCAAAGCTGAATGTAGATACGCAGGTTGAGAGAAATTGAGAGTGCGGAAAGTGATGTTGGCTATTTTGAAAATAGTGCAGTATTCAACAGGAAGCCAGTCGTTGTAGGAGAAATGTGAACAGGACTGAAAGGAGCCAGTGACAACACATGCAAGCAGGTTCTGTGCTGTTTGAAGTTTAAAGAGGTTTTTCTGAGTTGTGCCATATAAAACAGAGTTAGCATAGTCAAGGCAAGAACTGACAAGTGCACAGACTACCATTTTGGCCATGTCTTCAGATATGGAGGAATACATATGCTGTAAAAGACGAGTATGGTTGTGAACAGATTTGCTGACAGAGTTGACGCTAGCAGATTCTGAAGTCACCATTTGTATTGTAAATTATATGCCAAGAAAATGTAAAAAAAATGCTGAGAAAAGACATTTTCGTGATGAGCAGTTTGTAAACAAATTAGTTCTTTGTTAGTATTTGCAAGTTGTTGAGCATCAATTTTATGCATAGTTCAACAGTGCAAGTAATCTGTATATGATCTGGTGTATGGACACATGACTAAATCACGAGGTCTGTGTGTGTGTGTGTGTAGGCGCCGTACCTGATCTACGTTGAGGTGGTGGAGTGTGATAACATGCATGTCGACGTGGTGCCGAGCAAGCAGCTTGACAGTGCGTTGCGGCACGCTCGATCACAGGACGACCTGACGTCCTCGTCATCGACGTCGCCAGCATGTGCGTCGTCGGCCGAGCGATCGCCACACACTGAGCCGGTGACTGTCAGCGGCACTAGCGGGCTTGTGTCTCTGATGAGCTGCGAGTTTGATGACGCCGACTGCTGGTCACAAGAAGATGACGACATCATTCAGGTGACCACCATGTCCATGAGATTGACATTTGATCTAGATGTGATCGTGAATCGTGATAGAAGTCTCAGATCTTGTATATGTGGGGTGCAGTGATGTCACATAACCTATGGTCACGACACAGTCTCCATGTTGTGGGGCAGTATGGCATACTATGTGAAGTGGGAAGTCTGTAAATTCTCATCTTTGTCTTAAGGCAACGGTGCTTTGGTTTGTGCAGTTAAAAGCTCAACAGTGCACGGACATGATAGTTAATTACTAAGAAAGTGATATCAACATCTCGGTGCTTGCCGCACGTCACGGCAGCGAGACAGCTGGCATAGATATGAATGAAGAAAATTCAAGAAATCCCGTCACTGTTACCCTATGTATTGAGGTTGCTGCTAACTGATAGTACTGTAGCACTGTTTACACAGCATTGCGGTGCTCGTGTGAATGCAATCAATGTGATGCGTGCAGCAGTTCAACATGAAGTCCAAGTTGTCCGCGGACACGTTGTCACAGTTTTCACTTGAGAGTGCTACAAGTCTCGACAGCAAAGATATGCCACTCTATATAGCCGCGGGCGACATCAGACGTAGACTGTCAGAAAATATTGCCGTGCCAAAGAAAAAGTTTAACGTATGTGGAGTTATGTTCTATTCAGCATTATCCAGTACTGCTGCTAGTGAAGTATGCTGCACTTTGTGGTAACAGAGTTTGGTTGTGTTTCTGTCTAGCATGTTGCAGTTTTATCGCATGAGTTACTTTAACCCCTCCTGTAATGTGCCACGTTGTTATGTTACCGTTATTATTAGCTTGCAGTTCCAGCAGTGCTAATCCTGCACATCTTGACGTTCTGTGGTCTGTCTGTCTTGTCTGTCTGTTGGTTACACTGGTGAGCTCTGCAAAAACAACTGAAGCAGTTGCGAGTCAGTTTGGGCTGTGGACTCGTATGAGCCAAACAAACATGTTTTACATTTGGGCCAAATACTTTAATGGAAGGGACCCTTTGGGTGTTCAGCCTACTTGAAAGCATTGTAACTTGTAAGGCATAGGATTTGTGGGGTTGGGTAAAAGGGTAAGCTTTACAGAAATATCTGAATTGATCAAGATGCCACTTATGTGGAGCCAGCAAACCATGTGTTAGATGGGTACATATAGGTCAGTATCATTGAACAGTCCATGCTTTATGTATTCATATCATTGGGACATATGCAGATAATAGTTACTGAATTTGGCTGATGAGTTGAATAATGTGTAATGACGTCATAATTTATGCTATAGGACAAAGTCTGCTGTCATCAGTTGCCTCGTCATGTATATATGTATGAGATGAATGTTAACGACAGAGCAGAATAGTTTTCTGTCACAAGTGAAGTTAAGCAACTTACATTAATGAGGTAACTTTAATTTCCTTACCATGCTGGTTTCAGCACATTTTACTGAGTACTATATGAAGTACTTGTCATCCCAACAGTTGGGCAGGTGTGTAGTCCTCATTTACCATCTCGTTAGTTGACAGGGACTTAGTACCCTGCTGTTGTATCATAGTTGCACTGTGAATATCTTGATTGCATATTGACCACAATGTTGTCAGTAAGTGTTGGAAGTGAAAACCTGTCTGTAGAGATGTAAATCTGTGAGACATGCGATGTACACAGCATGATCCCGATGACCCGTCGGCCGCGGCACTCAAGGAGCCGTGGGAGGAGAAGGTTCAGAGGATACGAGAGTCGTCACCGTACGGCCACTTGTCAGCGTGGCGCCTCGTGCCGGTCATTGTCAAGTGTGGCGATGATCTCCGCCAGGAGCTTCTAGCCTACCAAGTACTTCGACAGCTGCAGGTTAATACACAGCGTCTTGAGTTGGTGATAGTGGCAGATGATGTTGGCAAGTAGCATGTGTCATGTTGGTAAAAAAACTAGTACCACCATAGTGGATCATGTGCCCTTTACCCTCAGCTTCTTTGTTGCGGTTGTATTGTTATGAATATTAGTTATTATTATATTTTGTTATATTAGTTTGCGATCACACCCTTGTAGTTATTAAGCTGTGTTGAGGCATCTCGTGATGTAGCCGATGCTTGAGTGTGGAGGTGTTGAACTGGTGGATTGTAGTCAGTATGGCGTCAGGAGCATGTGCCGCTGTGGTTAAGGCCGTACAAGATCATAGTCACGTCACGTGACAGCGGAATGATTGAGCCGGTTGTCAACACTGTCTCTCTGCACCAGGTACGTGACGTACCACTCAGGCATCCCAGTGTCTTCTTCATTCAGTCTTTCACGGAGAGTGAGACAGTAAATTATCATAACTGTTCTGGCTGTGTTGTGTACTATTATAATCCACAGGCGTGTGAGCAGTTTTTACAGACAGCTTGCTTTCATCTAAAGTTTATTTAACTAACATCGGTTTGCCTGTATTGGGCTAGTGTGCTTCACTGACTCCACTCTGGGCATTGGTGTCTGTCTGAAGTAGTAGTGAACATAACCAACATATGTTGTGTAGGTGAAGAAATATCGACAGATGTCGTTGTTGTCGTACTTCACACTCGAGTTTGGATCAACGACAAGTGAAGAGTTCCTTGAAGCTCAGCGTAACTTTGTCGAGAGCTGTGCGGGCTACTGCCTCGTCTGCTACTTGATGCAAGTCAAAGACCGGTCGGTCACACTCAGCTAGTTACGTGTCGTCTGCATCACACACACCGTTGTGATTTCAGTCTATCAGTCTGCACCTTAGACACATCGGGTCACTTGATAAACGGCTCGTGTGAGTTGCACGTAATCAGTTATTTTAGTACGCCACAAGGCAGCATAACAGGCAAGGCAGTACACCTATTTCACTGTGCACAAGCACTGCACTGTGACTGTTTCAGTGAAGCTTATAGTGATTGCTATTAACACTGAGATTGATTTAGTTCATCAATTGCTTTTTCCATCTTACTGTGTTTTGAGCAGATAGATGAATGAATGAATGAATGAATGAAAATGAACATGATTTGTTGAATTGTTAGCACACAAGTTTGACTGGACAGTCGGCACAAGTATTCTGTGCTGCTGACTTAATACTTGAAACCTTTGTGCATTACTCCTTAATCATCATAGTGACTGACTGGCATGCTGGGAAGACCAGTTCTTTATAGTCGTCGTGTGTCCATTTCATTGTTGTGCCCATGTGAATACTCATCACAGAATACATAAAAAACAGTTGCTAGTGACTAACTGCATATGTTTCAATCAGTGATTTCATAGTGTACATAAAGAGCACGTAACAAACATGTTAATAGTAAGACATTGTGATGTGTATTTATAGTCACAATGGCAACATTCTACTGGACTCTCATGGACATATCATTCACATCGACTTTGGCTTCATTTTGTCAAATTCACCAGGAAAGAACCTCGGATTTGAAACTTCTGCCTTCAAACTGACGCATGAATTTGTCGAGGTATTTTACATTTGAAACTTGCTGATGATAGTGCAGTAATGCTGCAGCAGCTGATCTGTGTATTTTTATTATTATGCCGCATCATCTGCAGTGCATACACTACAGTGCATAAATGTCATATGTTGATGTCTGTGTATGTACTGTGTTGGCACAGTCAGAGCTGTGGAAAAATGACTGAACTGACTGTAATGTCATTTACTGGCAGACCCATCTCATTCCAATGACCCATTGGTGTCTAAATAACTCCAGTGGAAAAGGCACTTGAAGGGGACATGAGCCGAACACCACTTCCATGATCGACCTCTCCAGTTTTGGTATCCACTTTTGTCTACAACAAGATGCAACCCGTGCCACACAGCAGTGGCTGCCCAGAGATATGCAGGGTGGGTAGTGTGAGCATTATATTCAAAGTAAAGCATGACTGAAAAACACAATAGTGAAGAGTGTGAAAGTTGTGCTACACAGCTTCGCTACAGATAAGTCAAAAGTTCTTTTAGCGTAAAATCAACAAGAACAGTCTTCTAACAACCAGAAAATACATGACATAACTTTGTATGCAGATGGCATGCCGACATGAATGTTATCACTAATAGCCTAAAAGTACCATGTTTGAATGCACTCGAGCAAGGCACTAGAAGCAATGTGTTGGTGGTGTAGGTGATGGGTGGTCTTGGTAGTGATATGTTTGAGTACTTCAAGATTCTCATGCTGCGAGGTCTTATAGCTGCACGTAAACACATGGATAAAATCGTCTCTTTGGTGGAAATAATGCAGACAGGTCAGTCACTCAGCAGTATTTGTTATTAGCATGGGGGTTCAATCATTATTACTGCCCTCCTGGTACGGAAGCGGAGTATTGTGATCAGCCTGTCTGTCTGTCTGACAACAAGCATGTTTTAGGAACCACATGACCAAGCTTCACCATATTTTTGTTCATGTTGCCTGAGGTCCTTCTATGGTGGCATTGTTATTTAATGTACTTCCAAATTTTGTGGATAAATCATGTTTGGACATGACGCCTGGTAATAGGCAATGCAAAAAGAGTGTATACTCAGTGACTTACTCGGGGATCAGGAGCAAAAACTGATGTCTTAGATTGCCTTGTTAGAAGTATTTCTGTGGTACAGTGAAGGTGAAGAGGTCTCTAGCATCTGAATTAGGGATGTGCCTGTTGTGTAATTTTCTAAATGTGTACACAAAATCTGTAAATGTTTACTAAACATTTATACGAATATGGCGGCCAGTGAGAAAAAGCAACAAGTTTTTTGTCATGGTAACAGCAGTATAGTGAGTAATGGCCAGCAGCCGTTTGTGGCATTACCTTTAATATGTAATGTTTTATCATCCAATTGTTAATTAATTTTACAGTCAGTTGTAAAATTAGATGTTATACTGTTGATTGCTTTAGTCGATTCTTCATTTTTTTCACCAAATTTTAGTTACTGCCACCATATTCGTGTACACTGTCGTGTAATTTTGCAAATATGTACACTGTACACGATTCATTATCGTGTATGTGTACATGCGTGCATCCCTAATCTGAATATACTATTTGCCATCAGCTGCAATATTGCAGTCACTAAAACTTTGCTCAAAGAAAATTGCACAGTTGTTAACTTAGTTTGTTGGCTAACATAGGTTGTTTTGTGAGGAAAATTATTCTCACTGAGTGTATTGTTTTAATACTCGTGTGAGTTATTGATATTTCGCTCAAATACTGCCAGTTGCAGTTGTGAGATACTAGTCTAAGTGATCGTTGTTCTTGATAGCGAATACAGCATCTAGTATATTAGCAACATGAACAGCATTCGCACATTTGATCCACTATGATACTAGACTGGCAGGAAATGCCAAAAATATGTGTAGGTAGCTTCTATGACATTGTGTGGTGTTATTCTGCGTAGGCTTGCAGCTGCCGTGCTTTGGCAGTGGTGCAAGTACAATCAGGAGTTTCAAAGAACGTTTTCATTTGAATCTGACTGAGGAACAACTGCATTTATTAGTCGACTCCATGGTTGATTCAAGCATGAATTCTCTGACAACAAAACTTTACGACGGCTTTCAGTATTACTCAAATGGCATTCTATAGTTGGACAAGAGCGTACAGTTAGACCTAATATTTGTACCGTTAGTCTATCCAACTATAAGTGTTGAAGCATACATATCACTCAATACTGGAGTTTGAAATTTGTTACTATGGTTATGTTATTCAGTTACTAATTGACTGTCTTTATGTCCTCACAGATACTTTATGTTGTCATTAGTGAATGATTAACTGCCAAAAATGTCACTTTTTGCAGCAGATAATGTTAAGGTCGTAAACGGTGCCTGACACAGTTGTTTTCTTTTGAATTGTGTACCGTGACGATTTGTCTTGCTGCAAAAGTTCCACATATACACTTGCAGGACTGTGGCATTACAGAGTGACGGAGGACTGATTGCTCTTGCGCTGGGCTTTCTAGTTCAGAACAGTCAGCTGACTGTCACTTGTACAAGTCAGTTTTACGTTGACGTAGTCAATTATTGTCTGAGACGTTGAGTGTTGTGCATGATGTGGACTCGTGACAAGTACGAAGATTGGACTACTGCGATGATCTAGTCAGTAAATGTTGACAAACATCAAGTGCCTTTGTTAGTGTTGTGCCAAGTCGTTGTTGCGTCGTACAAAGAATCAAAGAATCACGGTGCTTGAAACTTGGAGATGGCCACTGAGTTGAAAAAAGCAACTTTACATATACATATGTATATATAGTAAACTTTGCTAAATACTGACTGGGTTTTTAGTTTTTCACCTTGAGGTGTTGCAGTAAATTTTGTAATCAAGTCATAATTAAAGGTCCCACTACATCTGAAACATCACCCTGTACTACCTTGAGAAATATTGCGTACATGTTTGTCTTACAGTGGTCTATAGTAGTTTTTGCATCACCCTGTCCAATGTCCATGCTGTGGATTTTGTAACTTGACATTTCCAGTCAGATTAAGCAAGTGTGGTGCAGTGCTGAGGATAATAAACACTGCATAATATTCTCCATTATAAATGCATTTGATGTTATAACTGTGATAGTTTACATGTATACTGATGCTGAATGCATGGTATTGGAGACACATTAATGTAGGTTGAAATAAGTTTTGATGAACAGTTATCACATTTACATAGATGACTTTCTGCTTATAATCAAGCTTTCTGTTGTTACCTTAGCATTTGGCATTGAGGATGACCATGATTCTGCATAAGCTGTTGTCCATTGTCGTACACATTGAATGTTATTCAGCTCTCTTACTGTGTTGTGTGAAACCTTTAATATCACCGTGATGTGCTTACCTTGATGTGGATATCATTGCATCCACAAGTTTTGATGCACAGAGTCTGTCTTTCTGTCTCATTCGTATTTTTAATTTGTACATGTAAATATTTTCATGTAAGAGACCAGACATTTGAAACTGTAATGAGGAGTCAGCTACATTTTGGGGGAACAACATTGCTCTGTGATGGAGATGGTGAACATGCTAAGTGTACGGACTTTTGCATAAGTAAACAAGAAGCATTTGAAAAATGTTGGGCCCATTCACTACTGCGAGCCGCCATTACATTGCCAGTCACCAGGTGTCGCTAGTCGCACGCCAGCTATAGAGCAGGCGGCGTGCGATGTCCACAACGACGACAACGTGTGACAGAGGGGACCGCTATGGCCCCATGGAATGGGCCCAATTAATGAACTTGTTGTGTCTGCTAGAATTTCTACTTTTCTGGCTCTTTTAAGCACCTTCTAGTTCATGGGTGGATCAGAAGGGCAAAGGAGTCGAAATCTACAATGTTTGTAGAGCACATTAGGCCCTGGTGCACACACACGCCGTAGCATGAATTTGTTAATTTCCATTTGACTGACTAGTGACTATAGCAGTGGACAGCGGATAGGTGGTAACAGTCGATGGATGGTCATCATTACACCCTGCTGTGAACAGCTACCAGAAAATCACCCTCCCTCTTCGACGACGACTACCACCTGTCAGCTGTCCACAGTTATAGTCACTAGTCAGTCAAATTGAAATTAATAAATTCATGCTATGGCAATCCTTTGTGTGCACCAGGGCCTAATGTGCCCTGGAAACATTGTAGATTTTGGAGCTATATAGATTGTTTGACTAATTGATTATTATTTGTTGATTTATGATTAAAAAAATTATAACTGGCTGTTTGCTTTCTTTACCATATCTGCTGTCAATGATTCTGTATATTACAGCTTTTATATTAAAAAATACATTCACTACATCAGAATTTATCTCTGAGAAATTCAAAATGAAAACCAGGAGAAAAATTTAAAAAAAAAATTACAAACATCATAAACTACAGGCTACACAAAACTAAATCTACAGCCATTAAATCGGATTTTAATCAATGAAATAGAAAACATCTAAATTCACCCTACTTCCCATTTCATGGGCCCCCAAACCAAATTTCTGGATCCACCCACCCCTGGCCATATTTTAAAATACTGTATTGTTGTGATTAACTATTCTTGTCCGTATACGTATATATTTTGTCCTTTTCATTATCTCTGATGTGTTGTAATGGTTGTATGCTTTGTGTTCATATAAAATCTGAATACTGCAGTTGAATATCGTATTTTTTTGTCATAGATGTTGCTCTAGTGTTTTGAATTCCGTTTTATTAAGAGGGTAGGTCTGCACATTTTGAGCCATTTCAAAGACCCAATGAATGCAACATATTTGCTTTTCACTTTTCTAAATATTGTCTTAACCGACAGGTTACTTTTTGTTCAGGACAACAAATTCAAGGCTGATTTATGGTTATTTTAGAAATAATTCATAGTAGTCGTACAGAAGATGATGTAAACAAGACTTTTTTTCAAGGCAAGATCTGACAAATTTTCCAAGATCCAAGATTTTTTGGTCAAAAACAAAACCGACACTCTGCACCTCAACACCAAGACATAGTGTCAGATCAATGAGTTGTAGTATATATATACAGATAAACTGTTATGCAGTTGTATTTCTGGTAATGAACAGTTTCACTTTTAGTCTTTTTATCATCATTTGCAAGTGTAAGTTTAAATACAGAAATAACTGACTTTATTCACATTAAAACAAGGACTGCAGTAAATGCTGTAGCAAACTGAAAATGTTACATGTAAGCATTAGCCTCACAGTAAGTCATTGAAATGCAAGTAAAAATTAATCGTTTTACAGTTATAATGATTGCCATTTATCGAGGTGGTTGTTTATCAAGACCAAGACTTTTTCTTAAACGACCTCACTTTGCACCTCAAGCTTAGAGTCGAGACCACCTTTCTTGTCCTCGAGGAGTCTTCAGACCAAGAGCGAAAGTCTCAAGACTACATCTCTGATTGAGAGTGAGTATAGTGACTTAAAAGAGTGTGTGAACTTCTCATTAACAATTGTGTATACTAATGTGATGAAACTGGTCAAAATTTGTGTTCATTTGACCTTCCAAATCCACTACAGCATGAATATGATTGCCACTTTAAAGGCCTAAAATACGCCTAATAAACGATAACTGAATATGTTGGTCACACACGAAGTTAAGGTTTTACATCCTAAAATAAATTGGCTTCAGTCCATGTTTGTTGTTAAAAACAGCAAATGTATCACATTTATACCAATCAGTGGACCTGCCACAGATGACATCATTTTACATGCTGAAATGGCTAACATGTAGAATATTATTAGACGGTGGTGTAAAACTTAGCCTAAAAGCAATTGTAACAGCTGCGTGCACGTAAAATAATGAACTACTACCCATGATGTAGACACCAGTTGTTTACCAGCAAATTTATGTGAGAAATCCTTAGTCTGATTTTCATGATAAAAATGGGGTTGGCTAGACTTGGAATTGTGCATTTTAAACATTGTGTAAAATTGTGGAGTTGGACAATAAAAATAGTGTTTCAGTGTGTCCAAGAAATTCAACATTTAGCTCACAGTTTACTTACTTAATATCGATATCGTTATCTCGATAACTGGCGACGATATCGTTACGTATGAAATCTAAAAATTGACATCGATCCACCTCTAACGCTGAGCTAGCAGGGCTTAAAGTGTTTCTTTCACCAACTCGTTTATGTTCTATACTCTTGTCTCTTTCGTTGTTTTTGCTGAGTGTGTAACAGCCAGAAATTTTTCTCTCAGCACATCACGTAGCACCTGTAGTCACTTTAACAGCTATCTCTTCATCGTGCACAACCTCTCTGTCTCTGCTCTGTACACAAGCTCAAACTCATGGTGATCGTCTTGGTGCAAACATCCTTAAGTTCATCCCTGAACATTATCGAGTACTTCTGTTTTTAACGTTTGCTGTTGCATAGAAGTGACGTCCAACTCTCTTGACTTTTGATGCCTCGTACAACTGTCTTTTCTACAACACATTAGCAAACACTTCAGGTTAATGATTACTGATACCACTGTTAGTTGTAAAGCATATGCATGAAAATCTAATAAGATCTCCTAATGTACTACAGTATGTGCACAGCAGTGAAGGCAATTTTCTCCAGCTCTGCAGTAGCGGGTTAGGACCAAACTACGTCTACGACTGCATGTGACTCTTTTTTAATAGAACAGAACAACTCATTACTGTGCTATAACCAAACAATGGATCTACTGATATTCAACAGAAAACATCATGATATGAATAAATCATCTAACCTGTCTGCCACTTAGCCTTTCACCAGCTTCCACATCTTCACTATGCTTGCCTTTCTGTTTCTGCACTTTCTTCTGACTGCACTTGGAAGCAGACGTACAGGAATCTGCATACAACAGGTCTTATTTAGCCACTCAGTATCACAAGCACACACACAACAGAGCACTCTAGCAGCTACTGTCTACATGAAGCAATTGCAAGCTGATTTTCTTCTTCACTGTTTTTAACCTCCTAAACTGTGACTACAACTTCATATCCTCGTTAACACTACCAATGTCAAATACCAGCATTACACATACCATGTCAATTAAATGTTTATTACAGTTTCTTTCAACATGTTGAAGAAAAACAAAAAATGATTTTTGTACAGGAAGGACATCTAGCTCATGAAAGAATCCACCAGTTATCCAAAAGGTTATGTTATGAGGAACTGATGCAGTCGGGAGCACAGAAAAAAGGGTATGTCGACAGGGTGCCCATCATTTGTTGTTTGCTGTTTGTTTTATTTGTTACACATCAGACATGTGTACATACTGACTAAATACATTTTAAGAAGTCTCTAGGTCACTCGATACGAAACAGACTGCAGCATCTCACCCGGTTCTGTGATGTCATGAACAACAAAAGTTCCAGATGTAGTTCTGACAAGTTGTGATGCCGGTGTTTTTTGAGCACATGTCTTGTGTCGCAATTTCTTGGAAACTGCAGAAGTACGCCTCTCATTGACAGAACTTGTGCATTCTGCTGGCTTACGTTTCCGTGATATTTTCTTCGACTTACATGCAGCGTCTGAAATCTTATTGGACTCTCCAGCTGTTTCCTCATGATTTGACGAAATGTTAGAAAACTCATTGCCATCTGTGTTAGTTGATGGAGAGACACAGAATTCATCGGGTTCCTCATGATTATCATGATGGTTAGACAGCGGATCACAAGACTTGTTAGGCTGAAGATGCTCAGACTGGACTTGATGATCACTAGTCAGTTCAATGGGCTCAACAGCGCTGGCTTCATCCACAGTTACATCATGCAGCAGATGAGCAGTACCGGCTGTCTCAGCATCTTCATCACACTCAGACAACACTCGGCTGCACGACAACTCGCTAGAGTTCTCTGTGAAATCCAGGCGAGAAAAGTCTTGTTTAACAGACAGTAGTGAATGCGTTTCAGTGTCGTGTGTGGCGACACTTTTCTTTTCTGTTGATTGCGGCAATTGTGTGTTTGTTTCCACATTCTAAAACACAGCATTTCGACAATACAGAGTTGCTACAATTACAAAGTATACTGTGCCTTTTGTGCAACAGTTAGCTTGATTTCAGATTTGTTTAATGCATCACAGAAATTATAAAGAAACCAGACAACAATAAGGCAAGACATGACGAGATGAGGTGAAAGCCGAAAAGTAGCTCAGTTTTAGTAGTCTCGGAGCACACTTCCAAATTTAGTAAGTGTATTAAAACTTGGCACATGCTTTTTTTCCATTTGATGCAATGAAAATACTCTGTGAAGCCATGAAATGGAATAAAAATGCGCATTGTTCCATACAAGTACTTAAGCTAGTTTCACCTACAAAGTGGATGGAATTAACATGTCGTGTAAATGGAGAGAGCCTACAGTTATTATGACATTGCTGACTCCCTTCGTAGAAAGCTAAAAATCTGGTCCGGTTGTTCTGAACAGTGCATCCCTAGATTAACTGTAGGAAAAAAGCCACATGCATCTATCTAATAATGGTACCGGTAGAGTTTGAAAACAAAATCAGTGATACAAATTAACAAGAAGGCCAAATAAAAAATGATATTCATTATGCGTTTCTATAATATTTAATAGTTCCCATCGAGTATATGAAACCTTTTAAAACTACGTTTACACTGCTTCTTATTATTTACATTTTTCTTTGCTCGCCATTTTGGCTATTGTTTGGTCACCAAGCCAGAGTGGAAAGTAATGCCCAACAATCTCCCAAAGCTAGCCTAAAAGAGAATATGCATGCGCAACCAGTGGCATGCAAATTTTCCCATGGACAAGATATTAAACTAGCCCAATTGGGTGGGAAACTGTGGAACTGGCAACTCTGCACTGGTCATAACGGGACTGAAATGACGCAACTTCTATCGTTCACAGAAACATTTGCTTGAATAAATGCGTACTGTACAATACTGGCATACAGATGGTCTGAAAACTAAGTCTAGGCCACGTACATACCACAGAATCAGGTGGTCGAACATAATACGGAATCTTCCCTCTCTGCCAATCATTCAGCACCATCCGAGCAACAGTGCTGATATCAGGCTGGCCACCCTATCACACACCAACACCATCTTCACACCTTACACTCATCATATCATTGCATATAAACAACAGCACCAGAATAAGTCAGTACTTTGACTGCTCACAAGAACCAGTCGTTACAAGAAATAATTTTCTCGGAATATTGCAAGTGCACATTCTCGCGCATCTACGGCAAATTCCATTGTTCATTCAATTCCCAAGAATGTAAACAGTTGGAAATTGTCGTAATTTCCGAGGAGGTTCACGTTTCCACAGGTAGTGCAGAGACAATAATTAGAAAAGGTGGAATAACAAATCACCATTTGATAGTATACTCTCTCAGCAACATCTCTGCCAAAACTTACCAAAATCAATTAATGTGCGTTGAAGTTACAGTGTGCTACATAAGTGAGAGACACGATATAGTGTGTGATTTTGCACAAATTTTGTGTTAATATTTGGCAGAATATGAACACACTATTAGTTTCACTCGTAGCACCAAGCTGAATACACAGATTATCTCGCACAACACTACAAAATGTTACTACTGCTAACAATCACATAACATCGTTAATGACAGCAAAGGTTATGCAGTCACAGCAAATCAGCAATCAACAGTGAACTGCTAACCTTTAACAGTCGTCCTGACTTGTAAGCAATCTGCTCTAGGAAATCTTCATGACTTGTCCAGTCGGCAATGTTGTACGTCGCTGCAATGTATCGTTTCTCTACTCGTTCAAGCACTGCTTCAATGTGGTCCTCAGGACTTTTGATATTTTCCACACGAACCTGTCACACACATCACAGCAAATGTCTTTAACAGATGGCCGCAGTAACATTCTTTGCATTAATGACATAATAAATCAATAACAATAAATCACAGTACAAGCATTCTATCACAATCCAGTAATAACAAGTACAGAGCACAACGATTCACAATCTGTCACCCACTGTCAATCAAGAGTGTGCTATTTATGTAACTCATAAAGCATGGCATCAGTAAAAGTTAAACTAGCAGCTCTAAGCTGGCTGTTCACTCAGCAAACTGCCTACTCCAGCTTGACTGCATTCTACACACTGACAAAACTTAATGACTGACGTACGTATGATTAAAAGATGGTCAAAGATACTCACAACTCCTTTAAGTACAGTGTCAGTTTCCGAGTCTCCAACAGGATAAACAACACCAGGACAATCAATCAGAAATATTCGCTTCATGAGTGTAATGTACTGCCACACCTATACATGTACATCAGTGTAAGGTTTGACGGAAAATAGTGGCCATTTGTCAAAAAAAGATTTTCAAGACAAAAATATAACTAACTGCTTAAGAGAAAGAGAAAAATCTGTACTGAATGAGATCTATAAAAACTGTAACAACAATGGTGCTACAATATACATAATGTATTATGTGACAACACCATCATACATGTATGTTTTATTCATAGTATCAGTTACTGCAAAGCTTCTTCTTTACCCTACACTTATAAATCTTGCCGGATCCTTGCTAACAGTGAGGTTTACTGCAACCTTAGTAATAGCAAATATTATACATGACATTGATTGCGCTGAGGTTTAACGTCCCACTCAACACTAAATAAGTCATATCAGAGACCCTCTTCCCAGCCAATCTCTTGGCTAGTAATGTGAAAATTAAAACTAAAGTCAGGAAAAAAGCATAACAATATAATAATCCTAGGCTAACAGAAAACTAAATATATAAACACTAAATCAACGATATACAAATAACCAAACACAAAAAAACTACAACATAAAATAAACCCAGGTTTAGTCGCCTTGTATGACATCCAGCAGAAACAGAGTGGGCTATTCTCAAAGGAAAAGTAAGTAAGGAAGGAAAATACAAGTAAAAGAAAAATGAAGCAAGTTACAACAAACAAAAGGCAGCAAGTGATAAGGGAAACAAACACACAGACAATCTATATTGTGCCGAAATCTACAATGTCTTCTAGGAGACATTAGGCCCTGGCACCCACACATTGTATTACACATTTAATATTTTGTGGCAAAATATGTCGCAACAAACTTCTTAGTACAACACAGCAAAGCACAAATGTCACCTTTGTTTCCCCAGCAATTGGTGCGACATTGCAGACTTTCTTAGCACGCAGAGAATTAATGATCGAGCTTTTGCCAACGTTTGGATAACCAATGAAACCGACACTGATCTGCTTTTTATCGGCATGCAGCTATCACAAACACACAACTGCAATTCTGTTATGTTGATCTTCTTATAGACAACAACATGTGCTAAATTATCTGTACACAAAGAAAAATGAACAAGAGAACAGAAATCATTCTCACATCTAACAACTCACCTTTCCGAACTGTCGAAGCAGGTTAATCAATGCACCACGGCCAAAAGGATTCTTGATGCTTGCCCGATATGCCATCGTTGGATATTCAGACGACAGAATTGCAACCCATTTTGCCTTCATTCACAAACACAAATGCCACCACAAACCACACGATAGCAACTAAAATTTTCACTCACCGGCAACAGACGAATGACACTGAAGGTCACTATTTGATAGGCGATACATCAGTTTTAGTACAATGTCTTGCATCGTTTTCAAAGACATTACCATTTTACAGCGTAAATGACTGCCTTAGATATTTACAAGTCATACATTTCTAAATGCATTCCAAAACTGATTGATTGATTGAGTTAAGGTTTAACAGCCCACTCGCCACTCGAGTACGCTCTTCCCAGCCAATCTCTTAGCTAGTACTGAGAAAATCAAAATTAACACCAAGGTTTAGTCGTCTCTTATAACATCCAGCCTGCAAATGGAGTGGGCCTATTCTCAAAGGACAATATAAAGGACAGTAAACAAGAAAGAAAATATAACAAGAGAAAAGGAAGCAAGTTACAAGAAGCAAAAGAAAACAAGTGATAAGGGAAACAATCACACAAAAATATAGCGCCAAAATCTACGATGTTTCTAGGCCACAGCATCTACACGGGGTGCATTCAACAACACATACAAACTGGATTATACTTCAAAGTAGGTTTTAGACCACTTCAAACTGCAATTGGCTGATTCTATTTTACTAAAACTCATATACTACCTTTTTAGCAATCATGTTGACAAACACAAGTAGGTAAAAACATAACGTCACTGGTAAAGCAAATGACAGTCTATGATGTGTCAAGCTGAGCCTAACTGCAGTACCATCATCATCATCATCATCATCATCATCATCATAGACAGTACGACAGGAATAAATAATTACCGTTGCCCATGTTGGTATAAGATCCACCTTGTTCAATACAAAGACAAGCTGCTTGTGAGGTTTCTCTCTATGCAGATATTCCTCAATGTGTTGCGATCGCGTTCCCTGTGGATCTCTGGCATCCAGCACTTGAGCTACGACATCAGCGGAATCAATTACCTTCAACATTAACACAGCCAGACTTACCTACTACATCGCCACCAACTACAGCATTCAGATACACACCATCAAATTCACACTCATTATACTACCAGTTTCATCCTCTAATTACTATGGTCAAAAAGATCCTCAATGGTCTCTCTGAACAACCTTTGAAGAACGCAGCAAAATAATTTTAAATTTATTGAAATATTTGTTGTCCATTATCACAGATACAACAATAATAAATGATAAAAATAACATAGTAATATAAGCTAAAAACCTTGTAAACTTCATTCCAAATGCGTTTCGACTGTCCTGCTTTAAAAATCATCTCTGATGCCTCAACAGTGAATCCAGGATCATCGCCGACAAGATCACGATCTTTACTCTGTTGATAACTATCAGTGGATTCTTCAGCACATCTCAGCAAACTCTAGACGCCAAGTACAAACGAACGTGACATAACCTAGAACTAGAACTGGCTCAACTCTGACAATAACAGTCACAAGAAGACTGTGCAGTGTTCATTGAACAACTGCAACAACTGTGACATCATTAATAGCATGTCCATTACAGATTGCAATCATCTGTCTTAGTGTCTGCTCTTAACTCAATAATGACATGCTGTAGAGAGTCCACAGCTAGTATAAAGATTGCTCACACGCAGTTAAGGTGACAGATTCAACACACTGCTGTCGTCTATGTGTGCACCTTCAGTGTTCTCTCATTCCCATTCCTACCTTTCTTCGCACCTCTGTTCCTGATAAACTCTCCACCACTGCCATCAGTCCAACCAAGCCTGGCCAACAAAGAAAGGAAGATCCTCTGTAATGTGTTGAGCCAGTGAGAGATGAAACTCATTCCAGCTGGCATACAATCAACATCAGCTGGTATCAGTAGCATCTTTAACTGATTGAATCAGCCTGTCAGCAGACCTGATAATATTCCAACTGATTTACACCACGCTCTTGTTCTTCCCTATCACTAGTACTCGCTGTACGTTGACATTGAATTTTGCCCGGGTGGCTTGTTAAAATACTGTACATGGTGCTATGCACACCAGCAAATTGTATGCTTATGCCATGTGCAATAAACCGCTTAGCTGAAGACCCTTTAGTTTGCTGTACGATAAATGAGACAGCACATCAATGTGCAGGTAAACAGAGTGTCGGTGTTAACAGTTGTGTGCTTAAGTGGACATGACAGTACAGTACAAACAATTAATTAATAATTCCTAACATCATATATATTGTTCACTTATTTCCGTGCTGGTGTCATAAACACAATGTAAATGTAAATTTGTAATAGTTAATGTTTTACAAGTTGGTATAAAATGTGCAGATAACTAGTTACAGCATACGGCGTTAGCTATTTCTAAGTGACAAGTGTTTACACCAGCTAATTACAGTACACTGCATACTCCAGCGCAACAGTCACCTCCATGTCCACAGCAGCTACTTTAGGTCTTTTCCTCTGAGCCTTGGCACCAAATGTCTGCTCAAAGCTTTCCATCTCCAAAATGTGTACACGCTGATTCTGTCAACAGTCGGACATCTCTGACAAAATATAAGCATGCATTCAAATCTCACTAGTATATAAATAATAAAATTCACAGAAAACTAATCTGCTATATAGGATGCGTCCCTAAAAATGTAATTAAAGATGTGTGTAAATGAAAGTTATTGCGGTACCAGCTTATGTGGGTCTTCTTGGATAAAGCAGCATTAAGCAGGATGTTGTTATTTCCATTGTATGCGTGTACTAAATCATCCACAATTCTACATATCTGATTTAACAATGGTGACAATGATGAGGAACCAACCCAACTATGTCATTTCAAGCAATACTGTGCCAGTGTGCCTCCATTATGACCCATTACGTATCAAGTGAAATGTTAGCCCCACTCACTCAGTCTCTTGAACGTGTGTAATAAGAGCAGTATTGTAGCAACACAGTCCAATCACTGCTAAAGATGTGACGATGTTCGCATATGAATTTGACAATGTTCAAACTTCGAACGTTTCAGTAGGTTCGAAATTCGTCAAATTTGTTCACATACCTGTCATCAAATTTGAACTTTAGGTGTACACGATCAGCGACGCATGTTTACACCGGAACAGCAAATATGCGCTGCCTAAAAATCTGAAAGGACCAAAAATAGTAAACGTGGCTGACAGTCAAGTTAGTAAAGTGCAGAATATGGTCCATTTATGATTTTAGGCCATGCATTTACATAGCATTCTGTTTAATTTCGGACTTTTTGGTATTCCTTTTCTTCATTTTATGATACACAGTGCAGTGTACGTTAACGTATGATTACATTCACATTCGCATTGTTTTCAGAAATTTGCACTGAACAAAAGAAAAAGTTTTCCTGGCTTGATTACATCCCTGGTCTTTGCAACAAAAACTTAATACAATCACAACATTAAACATCAAATGTAACTCTAAAGTACCTTTGCTTTTTCATTTAGTAATGATATTGGAAGTTTGGTCTGGTTAAGAACAACTTTGTATGGATCTTTCATTGCTTTCTTCATTTCTTCTTGAAACGTCTGCAGAGCTGACTGTGTTATTACTCGTGTATTGCCTGCAAAGCAAATTTATTTGCAGTGGACGATCAACATCATTAGCTGATAATGACAGAAATACATGTTGTGTGTGTTGTGTTCCAAAAACCACATTTTAGTTATTTTATACATAATTAATTCATAACGAAAACGATATTCACAGTGCCCATACTGAACAACCAACAGAATGACCATCACCACGTATAACATATCTGTCACAAGAAAGGCTGCAGAAAAATCCCTTTACTCACAACTGTGTCACAGTTTAGTTAGCTGCTGATTGCATCAGTCAACAAGTTGAAATTAGTATAAACACGTTTGATAACTGTCAAAGTGAAGATAAAAACGATGTAACCTAATATTTCTAATACAAGAATAATAGTAATATTTCTACACTATATTTCTTTCTAATGTTTTTGCTTCTCATCATATTCAAGCTGCCTGGCAAATTCATCTTTAAACAGACTGGTCGCCAGAAACAAAAAGTGCATAAACAACTCGTCTTTAACTTTAAAAATGTTCAACACTTCTTAAAATTTGTTCACCAATAGTCTCACCGGCAAATTTGGTAAATTTAATGTGGTATTCGTAATCACATCACAGCTCAAATGGTTAACTACACTATCTTGTGATTTACCTTGTGATTTATCATTAATCTTGACATCTGTTTCATACTGTTGCTTGCTTTCTAACATTAATATTTCACGAGGTAACATAGTAACATGTATAACATGTTGGGGAGCTGTAATTGTAACTGTAATGCAAATTTACTACTTAGTATGTCAGTGAAGGAATTCTGAAAATCAGTTGAAAAATTGACAAAGTTATTACTAAGAGTTATTCCACATTATAAAGTGATGTCATAGTCAAAAAATGTTGAAAATCTGCATACAACTGACAATTTTGTATTTAGTAAAATAAAACAGAAGAAAGATGCAAATAGCATTAACTAATAATAACTGAAGCAACAGTATATAGCAAGTCAATAAATAATTAGAAATAATGAACTATAACTCGGTCAGTGCATTTATTTCGACACTCATACCTAGACATTATTGTGCAGAACTATCACCATAGTTTTAGTTTACTTAGGCCACTATAAATGGTTGTAATGTAATGTAATATTATAATGTAAACAAGATCAGCAGCTGAGTGACACTCACCAAACCACCTTCTGTTAGGCTCAACCCGGGCAACAGTCCCTGAAGTCAAGCGTGACTGAAATGGAGCTGGTTTAACAATACGACCCACAGCATCCCTGTCATGACACGTAACACCACGTTTATTTACTTTATTATTCAAGCATGCCAGCATATGTCAACCCCCCGGGGTTGCTAAATTGAGTCCCAGCCTTAACTGGGTGTCAGGTATGATACCATATGGCATATCTGCAAACAGCTATACTTCATTTATTTACTGCAACCAGTGATCATGTAAGTCTTTACTCAAACAAGTCAATCATAAACAAATAATTACTGGTGACAACCAATTAATTACACAAAAATTAACAGTACGGTATTTATTCCATCACTCAGAGCTATGCACACAACCAGTATCCTTATAGGCCTACACTACAGTCGACGAAAATGGCTAAAACTTTGCCCCATCTATTCCACCAACTACCAAGTCTTTTATTACAACATTTGCAAAGCTAAAAGCTTACAAAAATACTCACCAATGCAGGTAATAAAAACAAAATGTGACTAATAACAGTGCAATCTCATCTCATCTCATCATAACAGTTGAGTTCAGTTCAGATGAGATCAGATGAGTAACATAAATGCTCCTATTGAAAGATTTAGCTCCTAAAACTTTTTACACTGAGTTGCTTATTAAATCTACTCACTACTAACTCACTTTAAGCAGCTACACAACAGAACACAGACCACTAAACGATTCATATTTTTACTCACATGATGCTATGCTAGCACTGTATTAGCTATGTGTGTGTGTGCCCGTCTGTCACAAGCCGATGTTGTACTGCATGGCTGCACATATCAAGCAGCATTTGGCATACAAGCTTCCTTCCACTTATCCTACACTGTTTTCTAAGTAAAATTTGGAATCTACACAAATAAAAGTACTAACAGTTCAGTACTTCCCTTTAGATTACTTTATCCCAAGTTGTTGATTTAATAAAATTTTGCCGCCGCAGCACATCAACTGTCACAAATGATGTCATCACAGTTTATCACACTCAGTATCCAGCTTTCTGTATAACATGATGGGTGGGACGCAGTGCATCACACAGGTGTGCTGCCTGCAGTAACTGAGACTTGTTTCATAATGGCAACAAATATAAAACAATTTAATTACAATAACACACCATAAGACACATAACATTTATTAATATATTAGGCCCAGAAACGCAGGAGAACAGTACTGCAGTCTTACAACCTTTTTGCTTTAAAGTTCCGGTACATCTGTAGTCGTTTAATAGTCGAACGATCACGCATGTTGCTGCCACCAGCACGATCTACATTTTATATTCAACAACAACTGCCATTTCAAACATTTCCACATTCAGTTTGGTTTAACATTAGACTGGTCTACTACTACAGGGTGCTTGGGCCTGATCTGATACTGCAGCCCCTTCTGTGCCTCCCCTCCCCTCCTCCCGTCTCCTCTCC
>Ga0209366_1000127_pt1 | contig 22249 bp, 19 predicted proteins | sample WorMetmaBAHAMAS2_FD_187391 | JGI IMG/M metagenome (GOLD analysis project Ga0209366, IMG submission 187391) | Marine gutless worms symbiont microbial communities from Max Planck institute for Marine Microbiology, Germany - Inanidrilus... | ecosystem: Host-associated > Annelida > Digestive system...
ATCGATGATCCTAAGACCGCTATCCGAAGACGGGTCAAACGATGCGCGTGGGAAGACGACTACCTACTCAATGCCCTCGCTCAAATGCGATAGCCCTGGGACGAGGGGGGAGACTTCCCGGAGGAAGTGCGCCTCAGAGACGGCACCATGGAGGAGGAGATTCTTCGCATGGCCATCGAGGCCTTGAATGCCCAGGGTCACCCCGACGTCACGGCCGACAGCCTGACGCACCAGCGCGCGCATCGCCTGCTGGTCGCCGATATCCTGCGCGACTGCCGGCCGTTGCCGGTCATCCGCTCAATGATTGCGCGTCTCGAGCAAGAGTGAAGCTCTGCTCCGGGTTGTCATGGCACCGATCTCAAAGCACAGGACTTAGCAGATGCAGGCTCCCTTTCTGTTCCTTCATTCCACTCACCAGGTGCGGTTCGGGCCTGGTTGCCTAGCGGCGCTGGCGGAGATTGCCGCGGCGGAAAAGAGGCGCAAGGCCGTGGTCCTGCTTGATGCCTTCTTCATGGAGGGCCCGGTGCAGGATCGGCTGGAGCAGGTACTGAAGGCGTTCGCGCCCCAGTTCCATGCCGTTCCCCAGCACGAACCGGATACCGACACCGTGGAGGCGGCACGCGCGGCCCTTGTTGCTGCGGACGCCGACCTGATCGTCGCGGTCGGTGGTGGCTCGACCATGGACACCGCCAAGGCCGCGCGCATGCTGGTCAGCAACCCCGGCCTCATCGACGCGGTCGTCGGCGCGATGGGCGTGCCGATGCAGCCGCACGACAGCCTCTTCGTTGCCGTGCCGACGACCGCCGGGACCGGGAGCGAGGTGTCGGAATCGGCGATCATCGCCAAGGCGGGGACGGACTACAAGGCGGTCCTGCGCTCGCCGAACATGAGCTTCAGGCTGGCGCTTCTCGACCCGGAGCTTGGCGTCACGGCGCCGCCCACGGTGACGGCGACGGCGGGCTACGATGCCGTCACCCATGCCGTGGAGGCTTTCACGTCGCGGGCCGCTAATGCCATGACCGACCCGATCGCGCGATCGGCCATGACGCTGCTTGCCCGGTCGCTCCCGATCGCCTGCGCCGAGCCCGAAGACATCGCCGCGCGCGGCGAGTGCCTTATCGGCTCCATGCAGGCGGGGATCGCGTTCAATTCGGCACATCTGGGCCTCGCCCATGCCATCGCCGGGGCACTGGGCGCTCTGCACCACGTGCCGCACGGCCTTGCCAACGCCCTGGCCCTGCCGTGGAGCATGACCTTCAACGATCCGGTCTTGGGCGAAAAGGGGGACGAGATCGCAGCCGTCTTCTCCGGAGAAACCGCTGCCGAAGGTCTCTCGCGGCTGCGGCATACGGTCGGCCTAGACCTTTCGCTGGACGGGTACGTTCCCGATGCGGCCGAGCGCGACCGCGTCGCAGAAGGCGCTGGCAAGAGCGGCCAGCTGAAGGTGAACCCACGTCCGGCCTCGGTGGCGGAGATCCGGGTCATCCTGGAGCACATGCGCCACCCGACCGACGGGCTCCAGCCACATCTCAATCTATAGGAAGAAAGGGCGAGGCATCGCGATGATCGTTCACAACCCCGAAAGCGTCGGCGCTCCGATCGGCGCCTATGTCCACGCGCTGGAAACCCCGGCCAACGCGCGCCTGCTGCACATCTCCGGCCAGATTGGCATGGAAGTGGACGGCACGATCCCGGCCGATGCGGAATCCCAGGCCCGGATCATCTGGCGCAATATCGCGGCGATCCTGGCCTCCGCGGACATGGCGAGCGGCGACATCGTCAAGATGACGGCGTTTCTCGTCGATCCCTAGGACCATTCCGCGTATGGACAGGTACGCGCCGAAGCGCTTGGCGGCCATTGTCCGACCTCCACGCTTGTCTACGTGGCCGGCCTCGTGAAGCCGGAATTGAAAATCGAGGTCGAAGTGGTCGCCGCGCGGGCGTGAGCGACCCGCGTGGGTTTGACGTCTATTCTGCCGCGAGCGTGCTCTCACGCTTCCCGCCGCCCTCGATTTCCGGGATCTCCGGGATCGGAACCCGGTAAGGCGCCACGTCCTCCCGGATCTTTCTCAGGGCGTCGACGATGATGTCGACCTCTTCGTCCGGATGGGTGGCTCCGAGGCCGTATTCGGCGGCAAGCGCCCGGGCCTTCGCCGACCGGCGGCGTTCATCCTTTGGCAGATTGACGACGGCATAAACCCCGTTCAGCAGGCTGCCGCGCAGTTTCTTCGCGAACTTGGCGCCTAGCATGGCCTTATCCTCGTCGGAGAGGGATTCGAAGAAGCGGCGCATCAGGATCCGGCCGAACTGAACGTGCCTGGCCTCGTCGCGAAGGATCAGCTGGCACGCCTTGCGGACCTCGGCATGCTTGGCGTTCTTGTAGCGCGCGGTCAGGAGCTCGCCGGAGAGCTGTTCGAACAACGTGTTGACCGCCATCCCGGCATAGAAGGACATCTGCTGTTCGTCCTTCTCATCGTGGAACTTCGGAATGACCAGCCTGAAGTAGTCGCTGCGCGGGGTCGGATGGTAGCCGCCCATGGCGTCCGCTACTCGGAAGGAGGCTTCGTGGTGGCGCAATTCCTCCTGGATGAAGTTCACCACATGCTGCCTTATCTCGAAGGGCAGGTGCTCGAAGATCGCCTGGCGCAGCCGTTCCGCACCGTAGGGCGTGGCGCCGTGCTCCATCCAGGCGCGCAGCGACCACCATTCGGCGCCCGCCTCGCGGACTTCCTGCGGCAGCGCGGCCATGTCCTGCTTCAGGGTATCCCAGTCGATGTCCGCGGCCGGGTCCCACGCCAGTTCCCTTGCCTGGACGCAGAGCTGCCAGATGTCGTCGTAATGCAGCTCCGCCACCACTGGATAGGGGTTGGGGTTCTGGATGGTTTCTTCGAGCATCGAGGCTTCCACGGCCTGTCTCCCGCTTTATGTCCGAAGGGGTGGCTTCGACGGTGGCACCATGATCGTTCCATTCAGGGTGTCTTGTCGACCCTTTGGTCGAGACCCCGCAAACGGGGCGGTGGGCCATGCTGGCAGGGTGACCACTGGCCCGAAGCGCCCGGTCGGGCGCTGAAACAGCGTGGCGCCTCACGTCCGCGGCTTCAGGTTGTCCGGGTCGTAGAGTGGCTCGTAGCCCACGCCGGCCACCTCGACGGGGTAGGTTTCCCCGAAGTATTCGACGTGGAAAGTCCTGCCCCTGACCGCTTGGTCGTGCGGCAGGTAGCCTAGCGCGATGTTCTTGCCGATCGTGGGCCCGAAGGCGATGGACGTGGTGAAAGACCGGCGCCCTTCGGCATCGACCAGGGTTTCGCCCGTTTGCGCGTCCATGATCGGCAGCGTTCCCACGGGATAACGCGGCTCCCCGTTCGCATCCCTGTTGTCGGTCATGACAAAAAAGGTACACAGCAGGGCCGGCTGGTGCGCCCTGGCCCGGTGCTCCAGATGGGCGGCCTTGCCGATGAAGTCCGCCTCCTTCACCTTCGGCCGTGCCAGGTCGGATTCCAGCAGATTGTATTCGGTCAGGAGGTCTGCGTTTTGGAGCCGCAGGCTCTTTTCCATCCGGCGGGAATTGGCATAGGTCTCCACGCCGAACGGCATGACGCCCTCCGCCCGGATGGCGTCCCAGACGGCGATGGCCTCGTCGTATTCCATGTGCAGTTCCCAGCCCTGTTCGCCCACATAGGAGATGCGGAAGGCGGTCACGTCTACGCCGGCGATTCGGATCTGCTTGAGTGACGCGAAGGGGAAGGCCTCGTGTGCGAGGCCAGCCGGATCTTCCACCAGCTTTTGCAGGGTGGTCCTGGCGTTTGGACCCCACAGCCCGATGGTGACGAAGTCGGTCGACACGTCGGTAATCTCGACGTCGTAGCCCAGATCCGCCGCCATCCGCCGCATGTAGACGAAGTCGCGGTTTCCTGCGTCGGCACCGTCCACCATGCGGATGCGGTCGGTCATGCGAAAGACGGTGAAGTCGGCCTTCACCATGCCCTTTTCGTCGAGGAAGTGGGTATAGATGCCCTTGCCGACCCGGTCGTCGCCGCCGACCTTGGCGACGCACAGATACTCCATGAATGCCACGTGGTCGGGGCCGGTCACGTCATAGATCGCGAAGTGGGACAGATTGATCATGCCCACGTCGGCGCTCATCTCCAGGTGTTCGGCGTTCGACACGCGCCAGAAATGCCGGTTGTCCCATTCGTTCTCGCGCACGGGCACCTGGTTGCCATACTTCTCCAATAGGTGCTCGTTGCTGGCATAGCCGTGCGCACGCTCCCACCCGCCGAGCTCCATGAAATAGCCGCCGAGTTCCTTCTCCCGCTCGTAGAAGGGGCTGCGGCGGACGTCCCTGCCGCCCGAAAACGGCTCGCGCGGATGGACGGCCGGGTTGTAGATCTTCATGGCCGTTTCGGTGCAGCGGGCGTGAATGAACGCCTCGTTCGTTTGGAACGGATAGAAACGCGCATAGTCGATTGCGTGGTGATCGATTTCCGTGCGTCCGTCCGTCATCCAGTCGACCAGCAGCTTGGCCATGCCGGGGCCATCCTTGACCCAGATCGCAACCGCATGCCAAAGGCCGCGCACCTTCTGGCTTTCGCCGATCGACGGCCCGCCGTCGGTGGTGACCTGGAGCAGCCCGTTGAAGGAGCGTTTCTCGTCGTATCCCAGTTCCGCCAGGATCGGCGTCAGTTCCATCGCGCGTTCCAGCGGTTCCATCACCTGCTCGATGTCCAGGTCGCGCTGGGAGGGAGAGAGGCGCGCCTGCGTCTTGTCCAGAATATCCCGCGGGTGGCAAAGCCGCGGTTCGCTCTCCTCGTAGTAGCCCCATTCGATCATGCCGCCTTCGGTGGACTTGGGGTCGCCGGTGTCGCGCATATAGGCGGAATTGCCCTGATCGCGGAGCAGCGGCCAGCCGATCTCCTGGCCGGTGCCTGCTAACCCGTCATAGGGGCCGAACCAGAGCAGCGGATGGTCGACCGGCATGATTGGCAGATCCTCGCCCGCCATCTCTGCAACAAGACGGCCCCACAACCCGGCACAGACGATCACGTACGCAGCGCGGATCGTGCCGCGCGGGGTCTCGACACCCGCGATCCGTCCGTCTTCGATGACCAGGTCGGTGGCGGGCGTGTTGGCGAAGGCTTTCAGCTTGCCAGTCTTCTCGGCGTTGTCGACCAGGATGCCGGAGACGATCTGTGAGCGGGGAACGACCAGCCCGGCATTGGGGTCCCACATGCCACCCTGCACCATGTCTTCTTCGATCGGCGGAAACTTCTCCTTGATTTCGGCAGGGGACACCAGCCGCACGCCCGTGCCGAAGGCCTTGCCGGACGCGACCTTGCGCTTGATCTCGTCCATGCGCGCATCTTCGCCGACCCGGGCGACCTCGAGCCCGCCCACTTTTTCGTAGTGACCCATCTTCTCGTAGAAATCGATCGAATAGCGGGTCGTCCAGCAGGAGAGGAAGTCGTGGCTGGTTCCGTAGCAGAAATCCGACGCATGCGAGGTGGAGCCGACGTCCGTCGGGATCGCCGACGTGTCGATGCCGACGATATCGTCCCAGCCGCGCTCGATCAGGTGGTGGGCCACCGAGGCGCCCACGATCCCGCCCAGGCCGATGATGACCACGTTCGCTTTTTCCGGAAACTCTGCCATTTCTCTTCTCCACAGACAGGGTCGGCCACCGGCGTTCCCTAGAAGCCATTCCACTCTATCAGGCGTGCACCGGGGCCAAGAGCCCGGACGGTGGACGCTGGGAAAGCACCCATGCATGGGTCGGATCGACCCTGTTCCTGCAGTTCCTTCGGCTTGCAGTCTTGAAGTCCGTTACGCCGACCGGACACTAGTCACAGAAAGGGCCTGCGAACAATCACCCCAGCGCCCAATTCTGTAACAATTCCGCCACCGCCGCCGGCTGCTCCACCGGTGCAAAATGTCCGGCGTTCTCGATCACCGTCAGCGTCGCGTTCGGCATGCGCCGCAGCATCTCCTCGTGCTGGGCAACCGGGCTCCACTGGTCCTGCCGCCCGACGGCGAGAAGGGTGGGGCAGGTGATGCCGGCGACGTATTCGGACGCGTCGGGCCGGGTCATCAGGGCATGGATCTGGCGTTCATGCAGGTCGGGGTCCATGCGTTCCACCATGGTGGTCAGGCCCGCCATCAAGTCTCGGTCCTCGATCCGGTCGGGATGGACCATGCCGGGCAGCCAGCGTGCTGCGAGCGAGGTAATGCCGTGCGCGTGTGCGTAGGCGACGATCTCCGCGCGTTTCTCCCGCTCGCCCGGCTTCAGCGGATGAATGCCGGTGTCGAGCAGGGCCAGCCGCTGCACGCGCGCAGGCGCGAGGCGTGCCATTTCCATGGCAACCCGGGCACCCATGGAATGGCCCGCCACAAACAAGGGACCCGGAAAACCCGTTAACGTGTCCTGTGCCATCGTCGGCAGGTTGTCTTGGGTCGACAAGTCGGCCACCTCAACGGCGATCCTGCCCTGCAGCGCCGCGAGCACCGCCCCCCAGACGAACCTGTCGCACAAGAGGCCGGGGATCAGCACGACGGTGTTTTGCGTCGTCATGGGCCTGGTCTCCTGCTCTCCTCGGTGGGTCCTGAAATGACCTGCCTCCGCGATGCGATCGGTTTTGCACTGTTCGCAGAGGATCCCTGGACTAATGTACGAACCGGCAGGTTTAGCCAACCGCGGCTCACCGGCCAACTCTTGCAGTGGGCGCCGCAGGTTGGCGACAGGAAGGGCGGCTCTAAGATCGAATCGCGATGAGGCAATGACCATAACCAGACTGGCCGTCATCGGTGCCGGCCTGATCGGCGGGGAGCACTGCGCCCTTGCGCGCAAGCACCCCCAGATCGTCCTTGCAGGGATTGCCGATACGGCGCCGGAAGCCGAGCGTTATGCCGGCGAGTTAGCCGTTCCGTTCTTCTCGGACTTCGAAAGGCTGCTTGATGAGACCCAGCCGGATGGCGTGATCATCGCCGTGCCCAACGCGCTGCACGAAAGGGTCGGCCTCAGTTGCCTGGAGCGCGGAATACCCAGCCTCATCGAAAAGCCGATCGCCGACACGGTCTCTTCCGCCAAGGACCTGGTTGCGAAAAGCGAAGCGACCGGTGTCCCCATCCTCGTCGGCCATCACCGCCGCCACAGCCCCGACATCCGCGAGGCCCGGCGCATTGTCAGATCGGGCGCATTGGGCGATCTGGTCGCCGTCAACGGCATGTGGATGGCCGACAAGCCGGAGGCCTATTTCGAGGCCGAATGGCGCCGAAAACCCGGCGGCGGGCCGATCCTGATCAATCTGATCCACGACGTCGACTGCCTGCGTCATATCGTTGGCGAGATCGAAAGCGTCCGTGCCGTCGCCTCGAACAGCACCCGCGGTTTCGATGTGGAGGACACGGTCAGTATCGCGCTCCGGTTCGAAAACGGGGCACTGGGGAGTTTCTTGATCAGCGATGCGGTCGCGTCGCCCTATACGTGGGAACACACATCGGGCCAGGCCCTCTGTTTCCCGCATCAGCCCGGGGATTGTTATGTCTTCGGCGGCCGGAAGGCATCGCTCGCGGTTCCCAGCATGACCGTCTGGCGCCATGACGATCCAGGCAAACACTGGCAAGACCCGTTCGTTCGCCAACACGTGAAGCTCGACGGTTCGGGTGCCTATCAGAACCAGATCGAGCATTTCCTGGGCGTTGTCTCGGGCGACGCAACCCCCGTTGTCTCCGCCCGCGACGCAATGCTGTCTCTTGCCGCGACGCTGGCAATCGATGTCGCGGCCCGTGAAGACCGCAGCGTCACCATCCGCGAAATGATCGCCTGACTATTGTCGAGAGTGCTTTTCGCAAGGCGACGGAGTCGCCGTCATTTGTGCGAAAGGTCACAGTCGAGCCTTCAGGTCGTCCGTTAGTCTTGCGTTGAGGGGCGGCAATCGCGCAACAGACAAATTTGTATGGCGCTTTCCATCGCACTCCAACTAGGGCGATTTTTGTTTGCTGCAGCGGTGCTCAATTGGTGCGTTTCGCGCGACAGGAATTGGCGATGCCGGATTCTGACTTTCAACCGAAACATGTGTTCGTTAAGCTGATTGCGCCCGAAAGAAAGAAGTCTGAGCACGTATCGCTCATAACTGGGCACAGGTGGGGGCATACGCAGTGGACAAGCCGTTAAGTGGGCGGCGGCACCACAGCATTGCATGCTGTTTCGCGTGCAAGCGCGGCGCTGGGCGGAAATCTCTCAACCTGCCCGAACGATCCGCGGAAGACGCGGCGCACGCATCGATGCGTGGCACGCTTCCGTACCGACCGGGCGCGCAATGCCGCGCCGCCCCAGTTCTGCGAATTTGATCCGTCCGGCGCTGTCTGTTTTCGACGGCGACCCGGCAACCGCGACGCCGAAGGGCCTGCCGCACCGGTACCCGTCGGCACCTGTCAATGACCGTCTCTGGGAGGCAAGGCCATGTACAAGACGCCCGGTGTTTGTGTTGAAGAGATATCGTTGCTGCCGCCGTCTGTTGCGGAGGTATCGACGGCGATTCCAGCCTTTATCGGGTGTACGGAAAAGGGCCCAGACGTTGCGCGTGTGACGACTCTGTTGGAGTACGAGACGCTTTTTGGCGGCGCGAAACCGACGGGGTACACGGTTCACACGCGAGTGGACCCGTCGAGTGGTCTTACGGTTGTGGATCGTGTCGAGGCGGTGGATGCGGATGGCGGTGAGCCGTCCTACCTGATGTCGTACTGCATGAGCCACTATTTCAAGAACGGCGGCGGTCCCTGCTACGTGATCCGGGCAGGCGACTACACGTCGGCGCCTGCGAAGGCTGGGTACGAGGCGGCGCTCGGTCTGCTTGAGAAGGAGGACGAGCCGACGCTGATCGTGCTGACGGATGCGGTGAAGCTTTCTGCGGCGGACTATCACGATGTGTGTCAGCAGGTTCTGGCGCAGTGCGGCAAGCTGAAGGACCGTTTCGGGATCTTCGACGTGCGCGGCGGTGACACGGGTGCGTTCCGGGAAGGGGTCGGGACCAACAAGCTGATGTATGGGGCGGCCTACTACCCCTATCTGCGCACCACCTTGAACTTCGCCTATGACGAAACCGCCGTCACCGTGCAGCCGCCGGACGATGGCGACGCGCAGGCCTTGTCGGCTTTGAAGGATACGGAAACGGCGCTTTACAGCAGTGCGAAGGCGGCTTTGCTGAACGAGCGAGTTGTGCTTCTGCCGAGTGCGGCGATGGCGGGGATCTATGCGCGGGTGGACCGCCAGCGCGGTGTCTGGAAGGCACCGGCGAATGTGAGCGTGTCTGCGGTGATCGGTCCAGTTTCGAAGACGACGAACGAGGCGCAGGAGGCGCTGAACGTCGATCCGACGGCGGGCAAGTCGATCAACGCGATCCGGGCGTTTACGGGCAAGGGGACACTGGTTTGGGGTTCCCGGACGCTTGCTGGTAACGACAACGAGTGGCGCTACGTGCCGGTGCGTCGTCTTTTCATCCTGATCGAGGAGTCGATCCAGAAGTCGACGGGTTTTGCGGTGTTCGAGCCGAACGACGCGACGACGTGGCTGAAGGTAAAGGGGATGATCGAGGCGTATCTGTACAGCCTTTGGGAGCGCGGTGCGCTTGCGGGCCCGACGCCTGAGTCTGCGTATTTCGTGAATGTGGGCCTGGGCAAGACGATGACCAGCCAGGACATTCTGGAAGGCCGGATGATCGTGGAGGTGGGCGTTGCCGCAGTACGCCCGGCCGAATTCATCATCCTGCGCTTCTCACACAAAATGCAGGAGGCATGAGCGCGGAAGCTTCATTCGAATAAAGACGGCCAATAACAGCACAGGACGAAACCCGTGAGCCTGGATAATCCTTTCAAACTGGAAAAGCTGAAGATCAGCGCGTTCACCGATATCGCACGCGAGCAGGCGGTCACGCCACCGCCCAATGAATTCGATGCGATGTTCAACCCGGAAACGCTCAAGTGGAGCTACCAGATCGAATACGGAGACGGCCAGGGCGTCGGGACGATCGACCAGATGGCCGTCTTCACACGAAACCGGCCGTCGGACCTGAACATCAAGCTCCTGCTGGACGGTACAGGCGTTCACGAACTGGGGATCATGCAGCTTGGCCCGCAACCGACCGTGCAGGACCGGATCGATGAATTCCTGCGACTGACCTATGGGATGCACGGCGATACCCACGAGCCCAGCTTTCTGGTCGTGGCGTGGGGCGACTTCTCCTATTCCTGTCGTCTCGGCACGCTGGATGTGACCTGCACGAGTTTCGACAAGGACGGAAAGCCCCTGCGCGCGGAACTGAACGCCACGTTTGTCTCCGATGTCGAACCGGAGTTGCGGGCACGCCAGGAAAACCGCAACTCGCCCGATCTGACGCACACGCGAGTCGTCAAGAATGGCGATACCCTGCCGCCGCTTGCGAAGGAGATCTACGGAAGCTCCGTCCACTACCTGTTCGTCGCGGAAACGAACCGGCTGGACGATTTTCGCAACCTGACGCCCGGACAGGCGTTGGTCTTTCCGCCCTTGCCCAAATAGCCGGAGCGGTCGAGTGGTGTCATGAGCGCGATCACGCCAACAATCCTGAGCGACGGCGAGGCCATGGACCCGACCTACAGCCTGCTGTCCGTTGACGTGAGCAAGGAGATCAACCGGATCTCCCAGGCCCAGCTCACTCTATTGGACGGGGCAGCGGCTGCCGGGGACTTCCCCATTAGCAACGCGGCGTTCTTCGAGCCCGGCAAGGAGATCGAGATCAAACTTCGCTACGAGGGCGAGGACGATTTCACCGTCTTCAAGGGCAAGGTCGTGCGTCAGGGCATCCAGGCTGGGCTCAGAGGGTCGGTCCTGACCGTCGAGGTCAGGGACGCTGCACTGAAGCTGACCCATCCGCGCCAAAGTATCGTCTTCAGGGATGTCACGGACGGGGATGTCTTCGGCCAGTTGATTGAAGATGCCGGCCTGACGAAAGGAGACGTGGCCGCGACCGACCCGGAGCATGCGGAACTAGTCCAGTACTATTGCAGCAACTGGGATTTCCTGCTGTCGCGCGCCGAGGTCCTGGGGCGTCTCGTTGCTGTGGACGACGGCACCGTCTCTGTGGTCGAGGTCGACCTGTCCGGCGAGGCGGCACACAGTTTCGAATACGGCGCCGGTGACATCTTCGATTTCGAGATGGAGCTGGACGCGGCGCACCAGTACGCGGCCGTCGAATCCGTCGCCTGGGACCTGGAGCAACAGCAGCTTACCGAGGCCAGCGCCGCCGAAGATCTGTCGCTCTCCCAGGGCAATCTCGATGGGGCAAGCGTGGCCGAGGGAATCGGTTTCGACACCACGGTTCTTTCCGATCCGGTCCCGCTTGCGCAGGAGGAGTTGCAGAGCTGGGCCGACGCCCGGCTTGCCCGCGCCCGGCTAGCCTTAATTCGAGGGCGGCTGTCGGTCCGTGGAAATGGGGCCATCAAACCGCTGGACGTCATCGAACTTGTCGGGATGGGTGAGCGGTTCAGCGGCAACACGCTGGTCACCGGCGTTCGTCATCGGCTGGATGACAAAGGCTGGCGGACCGATCTTCAGTTCGGTCTCAGCCCCGACTGGTTCAGCCGGCGGCCCGACATCCAGGACGCGCCTGCTGCGGGTCTGCTGCCGCCGGTGTCGGGCCTGCAGATCGGTGTGGTCGACGCCTTCGAAGAGGACCCGGACGAGCATTTGCGGGTGCGCGTTGCCTTGCCCGCGCTGGGCGCGGAGGATGCCTTCATCTGGGCACGGCTGGCAACGCCCGATGCGGGCGCGGGACGCGGCTATTTCTTCCGGCCCGAAACCGGCGACGAGGTCGTGGTCGGTTTCTTCAACGAAGACCCGCGCCAAGCCGTAATCCTGGGGGCCATGTACGGCACGACCAACACCGCACCGGAGGATTTCGCCGAGATCACCGAAGACAACCTGAACAAGGTGATCGTCACCAAGAAAGGGACCAAAATCTGGTTCGAGGACGGCGACAAGGCGAAGCTGACCATCGAAACGGAGGCAGGCAACAAGATCCTCTGGGACGACGACGGGGAAGCCATCCAGATCGTCGACCAGCACGACAATGCGATCACCATGAACGGAGACGGCATCGAAATCATCAGCAGTGGCGACTTCAAGGTCGAAGCCAGCGGCAATGTGGAGATCACCGGCCAGGAGGTCGACATCAAGTGACGCGGGTGCGTGCCGGCTCACGCGGCGCGCGCAACGAGAAACCACAACAGGGGACGACGAGATGAAAGAGATCGAACTGAAAGTCACCATCGACGAGGCGAACCTGATCTTGGAAGGGCTGGGCCAAATGCCCTTTGCCCGGGTCTATGGACTGGTTGCCAAGCTCCAGGAGCAGGCGGCCTGGCAAGTACGGGAAGAACAGTCTGAGGGCGACGTCGCGACACTGGAGCTTCCGGACACGGCCGCCCGGGGCTAGGCCGATGTCGGGTTCACAGTCGTTTCTTGGCCGCGGCTGGAAATTCCCGCCGACCTTTTACAAGGGGGTGGGGAGGTAGAGATGACCGCGGGCGTTGAGGACATCCATCAAAGCCTGCAAATCCTCTTCTCCACGCAACCGGGCGAGCGGGTGATGCAGGACGCCTTTGGCTGCGACCTGCAGGGCTTTGCCTTCGAAGAGATCGACCAGGGCCTGCGGAACAGCATGCGCCGGATCATCACCAATGCGGTCCTTTATCACGAGCCGCGGATCAGCCTGGACAAAGTCACGGTCGCAGAGTCCGAAACCGAGCAGGGCGTGCTGCAGGTCTCGCTTGAGTACACGGTGCGCGGCACGAACTCGCGCTTCAACATGGTGTTCCCGTTCTACATCGACGAGGCCAGCGCGCCCGGACCCTGAGGCAAATCGAGACGGCAATGAGCGACTACATCCTGATCGATGGCGATATGGCCAGCTTTATGCCCACCTTCGGTGCGGCCACTGTCGTTGTCCAGCCCGGCACCCTGTCGGCCAGCGGTCCGGCCACGCTGAACGGCAGTGCACTGTGCGTGGATGGTGACGAGGGCAGCGTGTCGGTTCCGGGCTGCATGTACATGACGCCGCAGTATTCCATCCCGGGGACCGGGACCTTGTCGATCGATTCGCTTGCCAGCGACCAGGTGGCGGAAAAGACACGAACCGGCGGCACTGCCGTCATGCTGAAAGGCAGCACCTTCACCGCGAAGTTCGAAGTGCAAAGCCCGGCGATGCAGCCACCGCCCGGCCCGGGTTCGCCGATCCCCGATTCCACAACGTCCTATTCCGGGAGCGGCAGCTTCATCACTACGAACACGAAACTGAAAGGGACCTAGGGACAGGCCACCCCCGGCATCACCTGCATGGCAAGGCAAGAGAACACACCCACAGTTCCCGTACGGGACGGCACCAGCCAGGGGGACCGCAACCAGGCGGCGCTGGATCCGGACTATGCGCGCGTGGACGAACGCAGCCTGCGCGACTTCCTGGCCTTCTCGCGCGCATATGCCGGGGAACTGAATTACTTCAACGAAGAAAACCAGGTCGACGGCGACTGGAGCCGGTTTGTCGGCAACGGGCTCGATCTGGATGCTGCTGCGGCCTATGCGGTGGACCCAAGCCAGGTTGCCAGCGACAAGGCCGAGGTGTTCGCCCGGCCCCATTTCGCCTTGTTGCTCAGCTATCTGCGTCTGGTGCGGCATGCCCAGGACGGGTTGAACACGATCACCCGACGTCACCTGGAGTTCTACTACGAGCAGATCCTCGGCATGACCAGGAAGGCCACTGTGCCGGACCGGGTCAATGTGCTGTTGCGACCGTCACCTCGGACAGCCGAAGTGGAAGTTCCGGCGGGCAGTCTACTGGCCGCGGGAAAGGATAGCCTTGGCCGCGAACGTTTCTACCGCACCGAAAAACGACTCCTCGTCAACCGCGCGGAGGTCGCGCGTTTGAGCACGGTGCACGCCGAAAGAACCGTGATGGGGATTCGTGAAGCACGGGAGAGCGGTGTCGGAAGTCATCAGGACAGGGTCGAACTGATGCTGCGGATCGCCTTGGGCCGTCCGCAACCGGGGGACCCGTTGCCGGATTATCCGAAGGGCGAGAAGATCGACTACGCGGCGTTGAAGCGCTTTGCGGCGATAACTGGTTTTGCGTGGGTGCAGCTTTTCATGGAGCTCTTCGAGCTGCGGGAGCTGATGAAGCTAAAGCAGCGCCGCGACAATGACGCCCGCGACTGGAGGCTCATCAATTCAAGGCTGGAGCTTGCCGGCAAGGCTCGTACCGGTGACCAGAGCTTCCGGCTTGAGCCGGCCGATCCCAGGGGCTTCGACGCCAACCCGAAGACGGCACTTGGCGGGGCTCCCGACTTTGCCGGTCTGCCCCAGGTCGAAGACATCGACGATCTTTACGATCAGCGGACGCGTCGTGACGTTCAAGATTTCATCCGCGACAAGCTCCATTTCCAGAACCTCCGCGATTTCCTTTCCATGGTGCAGGTGAAACGAGCGATCGATACCCAGTGGAAGGAAATCAACCGCATCATCGAACTGGCGGGCGGCCGCAAGCGGAATTCCGCCGAGTATCGGTTGCCGGACTCCGCTGACCCAACCGGCTTTGATACGAACCTCAGAACCGCAATCGGACCCATCGCCTTCGACCAGGTGGGTGTCAGCACGTTGGACGAGTACCATGCGTGGCTGGTCGCTCTCGAAGACCATTTCTTCATGTCGGCCGAGAACTTCGCCTACATCATGGAGATCGCGGAGAAGAGCGAACGTGAGGCGACGACCTGGGAGTGGAGCCGGGTCGATGGCATCCTGGCGGACGCGCACCGGGAAAAGGTTCTCGCCGGGCGGCGCCTGGCCCTGCGGTTGGCCTTTGCCGGCCGGGTCAAGGGCGGCAGCACGCCGCGCGAAGCCTTCGACGCCACTGTGCGCATCGCCCTTGGCGAGAGCCCTGAAAGAGGCCCGGCCGACCCGCTGGACCGTTTGCGGGACTACGTGGCCGACGAGAAGGAGTTCCTTGATCTTGAACGATTTAGGGACCGACTTGAGAGGCGCGCGGCAAGGGTGGTTGACGCGAACCGCGTCTTCCGAATTCTGGAACGGGCGCAGCGTGTTCGCGAGCGGTTCCCCGATCCGGTGGCGCAGATCGAAAATTGGGTCAATCTCCACGCTCACGTCGATGCCACGTCGGTGACTGTTGGCGACGATGCCAACAATCCGCGCTGGCAGACTTTCGGGGGCGTGGTGCCGGAGTCCGGAACCGAAGACCAACCGGCGGAGAACATGGGCTGGGCGGTGGCATCGCCAATGCTGGCGCTCAGCGCAGGCGCGCGTCGTATTCACCTTACGCTTGGCTTCAGGCATGACGAGTTCGACGCCACAAGGATGGCGCCCCTGTTCCAAGCGGGAGTGGTGGCGATCAACGACTACGAGGGCCCTTTTCCAATCGAAATCAGTACCAAGAAGGGATGGGGTCGCCCGAATTCGATCGAGGCGAAGCTGGGCAACTACAGATCGCTGTCAGGGGTCGACCGCGACTTCGATCCGCCCCTTGAAGGTCTGCAGCTGATCCTTCAGTTTTCCGAACAAGTCGATCCCATCGCAGTGCCTTCTGAAGGCGAGATGCTGGCGGGCAGCCCATGGCCGGTGCTTCGCCTGATGATGCGCCAGATCCAGGACAAGACGACCGGGCGCTACACCACCGCGTATGTCCCGTTCGAGGAGCTCCGGCTGGAGACCCTCCATATACGTGTGGATGTCGGCGACCCGAAACAGACCGGCGGCGCGGGTCTGGTCGACTTTGACATACAGAACGATCAGACTGTACTGAGCCCCAAGAAGCCATTCGAACCCTTCGGCAGCAGTCCGACTGTCGGCACCCGGTTCTCGATCGGGCATCCGGAACTGTCCATCAAGCGCCTGGACTATCTCCGGTTCCGTGTCGAATGGATGGGCGCGCCGAGTTCCTCCTCCACGCATTATCAGCACTACAAACCCGCTGTTGCCGGCTGGCGGTTCAAGACCCAGGTCAGGATGGTGGACAAGCGCGGCGGCTTTGGCATCGGCGATCTCAAACCCCTGTTTGCAGCGCGCGATGCCACGGCGGCGCATGAGATTGCCTTCCAAGATGTCACGGCTGCTTTGAGGAGGGAGAACCCGGACTATCAGTACCGGCGAAGCCTCGAACCCAACGAAGGGCAAAATGTGCTGGATTGGAGCCGGTATTTCCAATGGGAATTGACTCCTCTGTACTTTCAGCATCAGGCCTATCCGGCGATCGCAGCGCAGGTGGCGGCGCAGCTTGCCAAGGCCTTGGCGACCGATCCGCCGGATGACGTGACGCCCTATTCGGTCAATCCTCCGTTCACACCAACAATCAAGAAGCTTTGCGTGGAGTATGGCGCTTCGTTGGAAATTGACCTGGACAGCGATCGCCGCGGCGAAGGCCGGGCGGACCGCATCTATCATATCCATCCTTTCGGCCTGAACCCAGTGCACCGTGGGTCCGGCGGCTGCCGTTTCCTGCCTGACTATGGCCAAGAGGGTGAACTCTATCTGGGCATCTTGAACGCAGACCCACCGCAGACCCTGTCCGTTCTGTTCCAGATGGCTGAAGGGAGCGCCAATCCGAACCTGGAGCCGGTTCCCGTGCAATGGAGCTATCTCAGCGGCGACCGCTGGCTCAGCCTGGCCGATGGCGGGATCAGGCACGACGGCACCCGTGGCCTGATCAATTCCGGCATCGTCGAGTTCGACCTGAAGCCGGCAGAAGCCAGTACGCGCATGCCCGCCGGCTACTATTGGATCCGGGCGGCCATTCCGCGCAACAGCGACAGCGTTTGCGACACGGTGGCCATCCATGCCCAGGCCGTTGCCGCCACCTTCGCGGATCGGGGCAATGCGTCCGATCACTATGCGCAACCGCTACCCGGCAACACCATCACCCAGCTCAGCCCGCGGATTCCGGGGATCGCCGAGGTCGCGCAGCCCTACACGTCCTTCGGCGGCAAGCCGCAGGAGCGGGAGGAGACCTTCTACACAAGGGTCAGTGAGCGTATCCGCCACAAGCAACGCGCCCTGACGATTTGGGACTACGAGCGGTTGGTGCTGGAACAGTATCCGCAGATCTACAAGGCCAAGTGCCTTCCGGCGGATGCCAAGGCCAACCCGGACGGAGCCGGCGCACTGAAGGTGATCGTTATCCCCGATGTGCGTGACCGGTTGCCCTTCGATCCCTTCCAGCCGAAGGTGCCGGCCGATCTGCTCACGGATATCAACGAATACCTGACCGATCTGGCACCGCCTTTTGCCGGCATCTCTGTGGCCAATGCCCACTTCGTACAGGTCAAGGTGCGGGTCCGTGTCCGGTTCAAGGAAGGCTATGACGAAGGGTTCTATTCCCGCCGGCTGAACGACGACCTGAACCGCTTCTTGTCGCCGTGGGCGTATCAGGAAGGGGCGGGCATCGCGATCGGGGGGGCGGATCTACGCGAACAGCATCGTCAACTTCATCGATGGGCGCGAATACGTGGACTACCTGCGGGACATCAAGCTCTTCAGCAGCCACGACGATGGGCGCACGTTCAACGAAGCCAGGCCCACGCAGGACGAAGGTCTTTTCGTGACCACCGACCATGCCGACGGAGTCTTAGTTGCTGCGCCTCAGCATGTCTTCGATGTCATCGTCGAAGGGGCACAGGAAGAAGAGGTCCTGAAAGGGATCAACTACATGAAGATCGAGTTGGATTTCGTCGTAGAAGCCGACGACGGGTCCGACGGCCGCGATTGATACGACACCTCCAACTCAAACCACGGAGCCAGTCGAGAACCATGGATATCAACGAGAGTGTTAAGAGCCGCCCGGATCTCAAGCTCTACTTCGTCAAGAACGCGATCCCGACGGAAAGCAACTTCGCCGACCTGATCGACAGCGTCCCGAACCAGCGTGAAGACGGCTTTGTGAAGTCGTCAGGAGAACCGCTCAGCATTTAAGCCGGCGGCGGTGCAAGCAGCCAGAAGCGCGCGATCAACTGCTGCTGGAATTTCTCGGACGATAAGCCCCACTGGGTGCTCAGCCTCAATCCGCGCGCCAGGCCGTCCAGCGCGGCGACAGCCAAGCAGGGTTTCAGCATAAGCGATGCCGAAGGCCACAGCCGCTTGTTCATCCAACCTTCCGGCAATGTTGGCGTATCCACTGTCAGTCCTGCCGCCAAGTTGGACATTCTTGGCGGTAGATGGGACGTCAGTAATACAGAAGGCGACCTGCGGGTCGGTAATGAACAGTTCCGATTCAAGGTGGGCGTCGCCCTCGCCGGCGGCGGCAAGGGCGATGTGCGGCTGCGTGCCCACGGTGGCACAAATCGCATGATGCTTGGCAGCGGTGATGCGGACGTTCTGACAATATCTAATGGCAACGTCGGTATTGGAACGTTGGAACCGAAGATCAAATTGCACGTCAACGGACCGATACATACCACAGGAGAAGTTCGTGCGCTTGGCGGGGTGCGCGTCGACGGCAATCTCGCCCAGCACGTGGAAACAGACGGAGCGTTCTACCGACATGGTGGCCAGGTCCACATCAATGTGGACGATAACCTCTATATTCGCGACACGCGGAGAGACAACGCATTTCATTTCGACACCAACCGCAGCATCCTTCTGGCAGCGGGCATCAGGGTCGACAAAACGGTTGCCCAACACATTGAAGCGGACGGCGCGTTCTACCGTTTCGGGGGCAAGTTTATATCACCGTGGACGATAGACTCTACATTCGTGACAAAGGAGGGGACATCAAGTTCTACTTCGACACTAACAAAGGCGTCATCAGACAGGACAATTGGCAAGCACCCAGTCTGAAGAACTCCTGGGTCAACTATAGCAACTCCTGGAACAAGGCCGGTTTCTTCAAGGACCGACAAGGTATCGTACACCTGAAGGGGCTCGTGAAGGGCGGCAATCCCAATAGTTCAAGCAGCAAATTGAGCACGATCTTTCAGCTCCCGGCCGGCTACCGACCACTGACCAGAGAGCTGATGCTTGTCATCACGAACAACTACCAGGTGGCGCGTGTCGACATCTACAGCAATGGAAACGTAATCGCCAACAGGTACTCCAATGGCTGGCTCAGTCTGGATGGAGTGAGTTTCAGGGCTCACAGGTAGTCGGGTGCTTTGAGCAAAACTGGGCAATGCGATGACAGAGCCAAGTAGAAGCGTAGACTACAATTGGCTTCGGCAGGAGGGCATCCGTGTGCTGGAGAAGCTGGCGTCCGACTCCTGGACCGATTCCAATGCCCACGACCCGGGCATCACGATCCTGGACCGATTCCAATGCCCACGACCCGGGCATCACGATCCTGGAACAGCTCTGCTATGCCATCACGGACCTTGGCTACCGGACCGGTTTCGACATCGCCGGTCTGCTGGCGGAAGGGGGCAATGACGGCGTTTCGTCGCTGCACCGGCCGTCCGAGGTGCTCACATGTCATCCTGTCACGGTCACCGATTTCCGCAAGCTGGCCATGGACGTGGACGGGGTCAAGAATGCCTGGGTCGAACCAGTCGAAGAACAGGCCGTTCCGCTGCACTTCCACCCGGGCAAAAAGGAACTGAGCCCGAAGGAAGAGCCACCGGTGACCGAACCGGTTTTCCTGAAGGGGCTCTACCGGGTCCTGGTCGAGAAGTCCGATCTGGCCGACATCGACGGCGATGTCGTCCGCCGGTCGGTCGCTACGCGTCTGCATGCGAACCGCGGCCTGTGCGAGGACTTCGAAGAGGTCACGGTGCTTGCGACGCAGGGCGTCAAGGTCGATGCGCAGGTGGACATCGCCCAGGTCGACGACGCGGATATCGTGTTGCTCGGCATCTACGAAGCGATCGCGGGTTACCTCTAGCCGACGGTCCCCTTCCGGACACTGCCGCAAATGCTCGATGCCGGATACCGCGTCGATGAGATTTTCGACGGGCCAGCCCTGCAACGGGGTTTCCTGGAGACCGCGACGCTGAAGAAGCTGCACCGACGCACAAGCGTGCATGCCTCCGATCTGATCCGCGAGATCATGTCGGTCGACGGTGTGCGTGCGGTCCGCGGGATCACCCTTTCGTCGGGCGCGATCACATCGAACTGGAGGCTGGACATTGCCGCCGGAATGACACCGGTTCTGGACTTGGAGAAAACGACCGTCGTTCTGCGCCGCGATCAGCTTCAAGTCACTGCGAACGTCAGCAAGGTCATCGCCACCTACAGCGAGCGCCAGCGGCAATCCGCGGTCTTCGGCGAACTCCCCGTCACCGACCGCGACATCGTTCCGCCGCCGGGGCGTGATCGCGCACTGGGGCGGTACCATTCGCTTCTGCATCAGTTCCCGCAAGTCTACGGCATTGGCGCCGCTGGCCTGCCCGGTTCCGCCTCGGACGAACGCAGGGGCCAGGCCAGGCAGCTCAAGGCGTACCTGATGTTCTTTGATCAGATGCTGGCGAACCTGTTTTCCCAGCTGGCACATGCCAAGGACCTGCTGTCGTACAACGGTCACGGCACTCGAACCTACTTCTCCGGCATGATCGACGATCCCGAACTGGATCTGGAGGCGATCCGCGTTCGGGAAGATGCCAGCCATCGCGATACCCTGCAGGCGATCACGGAGTCTTCGCCCCAGTCCGGCGAGCCGGGAGACAGGCGTAATCGATTTCTCAATCATCTCCTGGCGCGCTATGCCGAGGATTTCACCGACTATGCGCTGGTGATGATGGGGGACGAAGACGTCGCAGGCGCGCTGTCGGTGGAAAAGGTCATCGAGGACAAGCAGGCATTCCTTCAACGTTATCCGCGCGTCGGGGCTGGCCGCGGCACCGCCTTCGACTACACCCGACCGGCAGGCGCGGGCAACATCTCGCGCCTGGAGGAGCGGATCCGCCTCAAGCTGGGGCTCGTCGAATCCGAAGACGGTGAGGAGGATGAGTCGTTCCTGTTGATCGAGCATATCCTGCTGCGGGCCATGAAGACGGATGCCGCACAAGACGTGCCGTTTCTTGCGCAGGCCCGATCGAGAGACCCTTATTCGCTGCAACTGAGTCTTTTTTTCCGGACTGGCCGCCGCGGTTCCGGCAGGACCGCTTCAGGCAGCTGGTGGCCCAGACAGTGCAGGCGGAAATGCCGGCACATCTGACGCACGACATCCGTTGGTTGACCCTGGAACAGATGCGGATGTTGCGGGCGGCCTACGCGGATTGGACCAAGGAACTGCGATCCGAATGGACGAGCTGAGCGCCCGATGAAATACAGGAACATACCGGTTCGTGATGCCCGTGACCGGCTCAGTGAATTGCTGGAGCTTGGGCGGCCCTATCCGTTGCGGGACGTGCCCGTTGGTGCGGATGGGTTGACCGTTCCCACAGGTCAAACCGCGCGGATACCGATCGGACTTAGCCAGCGTAGCGTCGAGTACGAACTGCACGACGATGACGACCGGCCCGTCGCGCGAGACGGCAACGGAGCGAGCCGACCGATCAGAAAACGCGGGAATGGCGACACGATCCATCTTGAGACACCCGCCATAACCGATGACACGACCTTCAAGATCCTGGCGAAGAAGCCGCATGCCATCGGTGCCTATCTCCGCAAGACGGCCACGATCAAAGTCGGGCTGGATGTCACGCTCAGGGCCCGGATCAAAAGCCACCCACCGCTGGACCCAACCAATGACACGCCGGTTCATACCGATCCGCGTCTGGCAGACTTCGGCGACCGGGTCGAAGTCGAAATCGAGCGCAGCCAGGAGGGGGTGGACTACCGCCTGGTGCACTTTGTCGACGATGGACAGGGCGGGCAGAAAGAGGTGTTGATCTCGGATGCCGGTGTTCTCGGCACGGGTGAGAACACCGTCGTCGCCAGCTCGGCCGTGACCGAGGACACCGTCATTCGCATCCGGGCATCGAAGGATTTCGATGCGTCGGCGCGTCGTCCCTCGGTGTCCAAGCTTCAGGATGTGGAACTGCCCTTGAAGATCCGCGCCAATCCCGCTCTCGCGGTCGGGGTGGCGCCCAGGCAGGTTGTTGGCTCCGGCGAAGCTGCGGGCATCCGGATTGAGGCAACGCAGACCAGTGTCCGCTACCGTCTCCACTTGCACGCGATCGAAGATCCCGAAGTCGTGCATGATCCCACGACGGATGATGAGGTGCTGCAGGTGCGCGAAACCGACGAACCGGAAGTCCAGATCCGCCGGCCTGTCATCTCGGATTCCTGGGG
>Ga0209366_1000132_pt1 | contig 21658 bp, 23 predicted proteins | sample WorMetmaBAHAMAS2_FD_187391 | JGI IMG/M metagenome (GOLD analysis project Ga0209366, IMG submission 187391) | Marine gutless worms symbiont microbial communities from Max Planck institute for Marine Microbiology, Germany - Inanidrilus... | ecosystem: Host-associated > Annelida > Digestive system...
TCGGAAAACATCAGCAGCGCTCCTTGTGAATCGCCGCCAGTCGAATCCCTGCCTAATCACAACGCAACCAAAATCCCATATGCGATTCCCCTGCCCCTCGTCCGGGGGCTTGGATTCATTGGACATCTTGGTTCCAGGTCCGTCGTTGCGTGAGAACCGGACCGGTCCGGCAAGCCGACGAACGGCCTGCCGGTCCGGAACGGCCAGAAACGCCTATTGGGTGTTCACGATCATCTCGATGCGTTCCATGCCGCCGACTTTGTCGGCATAGCTCTCCCAGAAGGGCGCCATTGCGGCCTGCCATGCGGCGATGTCCTGTTCGACCACGCTGGCCCCACCTTTGATCGCCATCTGCAGCGATTCCTCCTGTTGTGCGGCAGCCAGTCCATTGAAATAGGGAATCGCTTCGGCGGCCGCCGCTTCCAGGGCTTCCTGCTGCTCCGGCGTGAGCCCGTCCCAGAAACTCTGGCTCATGTACATCACGCCGAGCGCCCAGATGTGCGACGTCCGGGAGAAGCTCGGCACGACCTCATAGAGCTTGAGCGCGTGATAGCCGGACATGGTCATGTCCATGTAGTCGACCACGCCGGTTTCCAGAGCGTTATAGGCCTCTGTGATGGGAATCGGCGTCGGGCTGGCGCCCAGCGAATCCCAGAGCTCGATGTGAAGGGGGCTCTGGATCACCCGCATCTTTCGGCCCTTGACGTCGCCCGGTCCCGCGACCGGATCCTTGGAAATTACATGGCGCGCGCCGTAGGTGATGAAGCCGAAGACCTTGAAACCCTGGTTGGCGAACAGCTTCTTGAACTCGTCGCCCACGGGTCCGGCCATGACGGCATCAATATGGGCCTGGTCGCGAAACACGAAAGGCATGTCGAAGACCGCCGCTTCGGGTACCCAGGTGGTCATGTTGGCAAGTGTGGACAGACCGGCCTGGACGGAACCGAGCCGAACGCCCTCGACTTCCTCTTTTTCGCCGCCAAGCGCGCCGTCGGGAACGATGTTGAATTTTAGCTGGCCCGGAACGCGTTGGTCAACGAGTTCTTGCATGCGAACCCACACCTGTCCCTGCGGCCTGTCGATGGAATAGATCACGCCGACCGTGATCTGCTTTGCCTGCGCCCAGGCCGCACCGGTCGGCGCGAGCCCAAGCCCGAGCACCGCCGCGATGCTGAAAGCACCTGACAGTACCGATTGTTTCAACGCACCCATGTTCATACCTCCTCTGTTCACGGTTGATTTGGGGTTGGCGGCCGTTTTCGTCATTTGCCTTGAATGAGCCAACCCAGGCCGAGCGACACCGTCGGCACGTAAGTCACCACCGCGAGGGCAGCGAGCAACGCGCCGAGCAACGGATACATCGCTCGAAACACGTCGTGGACGGGTGTCCTGGAAATTGCCGAAGTGATGAAGGCCAGCATGCCGACCGGCGGTGTCAGACCACCGAGCATGAGGTTCACTACCACGACCAGGGCGAAACGGATGGGATCGACCCCCAACTGCACCATGAGCGGCAGCAGGAGCGGGGTGAGGATCAGGATCGCGGCACCGATATCCAGGAACATGCCGAAGAACAGCATGACCAGATTGGCCAGGAACAGCACCACATAGCGGTTGTCCGAAAGGCCGGTGATGGCGGCCGCCACGCCCTGGGGCACCTGTTCGGTCACCAGAACGAATGTGAAGGGCGCTGCGGCCCCTATGAGAAGACCGACCATGGCGGCTTCCACGGCCGCAGTGCGCAGGCTGGTCCAGAGTTCCGCGGGCGAGAAGCTGCGATAGACGAGCGCCCCGAGGATGAACGCGTAGGCCACGGCAAGGACGCCGGCCTCGGTCGGGGTCACGATGCCGCCGCGAATACCGCCGAGGATGACGACGCCCAGCCCCAAAACGGGCAAGGCTTCGAGGCCGGCGCGCCCGCGCTCGCGCCAGCTCGGACGCGCGTTCGCCGTTCCGTATCCTCTGCGCCGGGCAATGACGTAGATGCACAGCATCAGGCACGCCGCCATCAAGAGGCCCGGCCCCACGCCCGCCAGCCAGAGACTGCCGACGGAAAGATTGGCGACGGAGGCGAGAATCAGGAGCGCGATCGAGGGTGGAATGATGTTCGGCAGCGTCGCCGCCGCGGCCGTCACGGCGCAGGAGAACCCCGGGGCATACCCGTGCCGCACCATCTGCGGCACCAGCAGCTTGGTGCCCAGCGCGGCTTCAGAGTAGCTGGAGCCGCTGATCCCGGCATAGAACGCGCTGGACATGACGTTGACTTGCGCAAACCCGCCGCGAAGGTGGCCGACCAGTTTGAAGGCGAAGTCCATCAGGCGGGTCGTCAATCCGCCCACGTTCATCAGCGCGCCCGCGGCGATGAAGAAGGGGATCGCGAGCAGCAGGAACTTCGACGACCCGTTGACCATGTTCTGCACGACCGCGGCCGGCGGCAGCGTGCCGCCCGCCGCGTTTGCCATGAAGGCCGAGAAGATCATCGCAAAGGCGACCGGCGTCCCGATCGCCATGGCGACGAGGAAGCTGACGATCATGGTCGGCGCAGGGTCGAGCCCGCGCAGACTGACCAGCCCTGCGTGCTCGAGAACCACATAAAGCGCAGCGCCGACCAGGATGCTCGCCGGCCCCCGCCAGGCATTGCGTCCCAGGTCCACGCCCTGCAGGGATAGGTAGACGAGCCCCAGGGCGCTGGTGACCGGGATCAGGGCGAACTTGACCCAGGTCGGCAGGCCCAGCGCATAGTTCACCCCGCCCACCGCCTCGATGAGCTTCATGCCGCCGACCATGAGCATGATGGTGGCGTAGGCGACGCACACGTCGGCGAGAAAGGCCGCCAGCCGCTGTAATGGATCCGGCAGAAGGCTGACGATGAATTCGATCGACAGATGGGTTCGACCGCGGTGGGCCAGCGGAACGGCCATGAAGATCACGCCGATGAACAGCCATTGCGCCGCTTCGCCCGCCCAGGTGAGCGAACTGCTGAACACGTACCTGCCGACGACGTTCGTCAGCACGATCCCGATCAGGGCGACGAGCGCCAAGGTCACCGTCGCGCCAATGACACCGTCGAGAAAGCCCAGAATGCGTTGAACGGCACGGCGCAGCGCGGAAACGGGGGCCGGGGTTTCGCCGGGCCCGTCCGCCGCCGCGCCGTCGTCCATCACGTCATCGACCGACGGCATAGCCCAGACCTCCCCGTGGGTTCGCTGCCCCGCGCAGCCGCCCGTCGGTGTCCCGCGCCGCCGCACACAGCCGTCCCTCCGACCAGTCCTCGCCCACGGAAATGTCGTGGCCGCGCCGGCCGAGATCGACCGCGACCCCCGCGCCGAAGCGCCCTTCCAGCACCAGCCGCCCGGGCGCCGCATGGCGCGGATAGAAGGAGTTGGGCCAGTGTTCGCTGTGAAAGGCGGGGGCCTCGATGGCTTCCTGCAGCCCCATGCCGTGGACCAGGTGCCTGATCAGAAACTGAAGCTGCCACTGGTCCTGCTGATCGCCCCCCGGCGTGCCGCAGGCAAGCCGGCCGCGTTCGTCTCCGTCGAGCACAAGGGTGGGGCTCAGCGTCGACCGCGGACGGCGCCGCGGTCCCATGCCAGACGGCGCGTCGGGGTCCAGCCACATCGTCTGCGCCCGCGTGCCCAGCGGGAAACCGAGGGCCGGGATCGCCGGCGAGGACTGCAGCCAGCCGCCAGACGGCGTGGCCGCAACCATGTTGCCGTCGGCATTGACCACGCTGATGTGGCAGGTGTCACCGACCACGGTGGCGCGGGGGCCGGGCGGCTCGATGGCCTGCACGGTGGGCTCGCCGCCCCCATAGGCGGAGAGGAAGCTGGCGTCGCTCATGCGCGCGCAGGCCGCGGCATAGTCGATTGGCGCACCGCAGCCTGCGATTTCCCCCGGCCGCCAGGCGTTGTCGGCCTGCTCGCCCATTTGCGCGCGGCGGCGCGCGGCATAGCCATCCGACAGCAGGCGCTCCGACGGTACGCGCACGACCTCGGGATCGCCGTAAAAGGTCTCCCGATCGGCGAAAGCGAGCTTCAACGCCTCGGCCAGACGGTGGACGAATACCGCACCCAGCGGATCCAGATCCGCCAGGTTGCCCGCCGGAAGAAGCTTCAGCGCCTGCAACAGGGCCGGGCCCTGGGTCCAGGCGCCGCATTTAAGGATCCGGTGCCCCGCATAGTCGATGGAGAGCGCCGGCTCCGACGCGGCGCGCCATCCGGCGAGATCCTCGCCGCTCAGCAACGCCTTGTGAGCGCGGCCCGAGACGTCGACGACCTCCGCTTCACGGCAAAAGCGATCGATCTCCGCCGCGATAAAACCCTCCGACAAGATCACGCGCGCCGTCTCTATCTGACGTACGCGGTCGGCGCCCGACGCCTCCGCCTCCCTAAGCAGGCGGAGATAGACGTCGTGAAGAATGGGGTTTGCCAGGGTCCCGTCCAGCGGCGGAACCGAACCGCCGGGCAGGTAAACTTGGCTGGAAGTCGGCCAGTAGCGGTCGAAGAGGCCGGCTGCCGCCTGCAGCGTGGCATGCAGCCTTGCATCCACGCGCGCCCCGCGCTGCAACGCGAGAAGGCAGGGCTCGAGGACCGTGCGCAGCGACTGCGTGCCCTTCTCCGCAAGCAAGAGCATCCAGGCATCGAACGCACCCGGCACGACCGCCGGCAGAAGGCCCGTTCCGGGGACCAGATCGAGCCCGAGCGCGGAAAACCTCTCCAATTCCGCCACACCCGGCGTCGGGCCCTGCCCGCAGACTGCGCGCGCCTCGGCCGACGATGCCTCGTAATAGAGAAGGGCCACGTCCCCGGCCGGGCCGTTCAGGTGCGGCGCCGCCGCCTGCAGTGCAAACCCGCCGGCGATGGCGGCATCGAAGGCGTTCCCGCCGATCTCCAGCATCCGCAAGGCGGCCTGGCTGGCCGGCGCGTAGGTCGAGGAGGCAACCCCGAACCACCCCTGCACTTCCGGACGTGTCAACAAAACCGCACGGCCTATCTTGCCCCTGTCTCGAACTTTTTTGGTTCTTTTCTTGCGCTATCATGGGGTTGGGAGAGAGGCCTGTCCACGAGAAAGCCGCTTGCTCCCGCGGGATGGTGTTACCGGAGCATGCAGGGGTCCGAGCCGCTCAACGACCCGAAGAACCTGAAGCCGCGGACTTGACCCGGTGTTCGTTCCCATGTTCTGACGGCAAGGTGCAATAGAAGCCCCGGACGACGGAATGCCGGAAACAGCCATGTCTTCGCCTCTTGATGAGATCCTCCCCTTCAAGGGAGGCGGCAGCTTTCCGGTTCAGTACGAGATCGATATCGGAGAGACCAACTATTATGTCCGCTATCGCAGCGGCTGGCTGACCATCGATAAGAACGACGTCGAGGTCTTCGAGCAGTGCCTGAACCCGGCAGATGACTTTGACGGCGAGTGGAGCAACGAGGAAACCACCGTCTACCTGTACCTGATCAGCAAGGCCATACGATCGGGGGAATTAGGCACCCTCGCCCTGCCGGACAAGGACCAGGCGAAATCACACCCGCTCTACATGCCCGGCCCGCAGCCGGCCTATGTGTTCCTCGACTGCAAGGAAGACCAAGAGCATGACATCGTGAAATGCCCGACGGTAACCAGGACCGCGATGGAACTGGTCGAATTGCAGAAGAAGCACTTAGCCAATATGACGTTTTCCGAGCGTCTTGCACGGGCGTTGAAAAGACTGTTTCGATAGGACTGCCCAGGTTTGAGCATGAAGCCAGCAATCACCTGAGGAATTCGGGCCGCCAATGTCGAATCCACCGCCGCTTGATCTTGAAGACCCTCCCCTCTGTCTGGTGACGCGGGGCATGCAGGGCCTGCCGCCCGGCGAACAGATCGCCGGGTTCTGCCGCAGGGTCTTCGACACAGGCTTTCCGATGAAACGGGCGCAGATGGGCATGTACACGCTGCATCCCCGATACGGGTCGCACACCTTTCTCTGGCGGGCCGGGACCGACGGGATTGCGCATATGCCGCGCGAGCGCGCGATCCTCAGCCATGAGATGTACCTGAAGAGCCCCGTCCACCATATGCGCACCAACGGCCTCACGGACCTGCGCCGGCGGCTGGACACGGGCGCGCCGGACGAGTTCGTCCTGTTCCCCGAGCTACGTGCGGAAGGCCTGGTCGACTATGCGGCGTACCTCGTGCCCTACGATCCACGGCTGGCCAAGGAGATCGCCGAGGGAACAGGCACGGGCGACGATGCAGCAGGGACCGGACAGGAACTCGACGGAGTTTTCTTTTCCTGCGCCACCGACCGGCCGGAAGGGTTTGAGAACGGGGAGCTCGATCAGGTCGCGCGGTCCCTGCCCTATCTGGCGCTGTCCGTGAAATCGCGCCTGACCTACGATGTGGCGAGCACCGTGCTGGAGACCTATCTGGGCAGGGACGCCGGCCACCGGGTGCTGACCGGCGCCATTGCGCGCGGGTCGGCCGAGGCGATCCGTGCCGTCATCTGGTTCGCCGACCTGCGCGGCTTTACCAGCCTGACCGACAGCCTGCCGCGCGACGTTCTCGTTGCGACGCTCGACGACTATCTCGAGGCCATGGCGGCGCCGGTCCATGCGAACAACGGCCAGATCCTGAAGTTCATGGGGGACGGCCTTCTGGCCACCTTCGATCTGACGGGCAGAGACGAGCGGACGGTGTGCCGGGACGCACTCGCGGCGGCCGCCGACTTGCGCGCCGCATTCCCCACCTTCAACAAGGCGCGCAAGGCCGCCGGCAAGCCGGTCATGGAGTTCGGCCTGGCGCTGCACCTGGGCGAAGTGTTCTACGGCAATATCGGTGCCAGCGACCGGCTCGACTTCACCGTGATCGGTCCGGCGGTCAACGAGGCAAGCCGCATCCAGGCCCTGTGCAAGCCGCTCGACCGCAGCGTTCTGGTTTCCCGCACCTTTCACGAAAGCGCGGGCGGTGGGGATGCGTTGGAGTCCCTCGGCTCCCACACACTCCGCGGTGTCCGGGAGCCCCAGGAGCTGTTCGGCCTGAAGGGGTGACCCGGACAAAACAACGAGAACCCGGCACACCTCTTTGATTCTCGCTTGGACGTCGTGATGACAACCGACGTTTTTTGTAGATTTTTTTCGCCATGACAGAATTTCGCTGAAATCTGCGTTAGAACGGGCGCGCAAAGGCCGACAAGCGTGCCTTTGCAAGGCTCCCGGACGGGTGAAGCCGGCAAGGTCGACCAAATCCATTGATCTGGGAATAATAATCGATATTATTTCGGCAGGAGGATCGACATGGATACAGTTGGCGGGGTGATCGAAACGTCCAAAGAGTCCGCGACGCAGCGCGCCTACGAGACGCTGCGGAGGTTGATCGTCAACGGCGACCTGAAGCCCGGAGAGAAGTTGAAGATCGACGGCCTGCGACAACGTCTCGAAACCGGTGCGTCTCCGATCCGTGAAGCCCTGAGCCTCCTGACCTCGGACAACCTTGTCGAGCGGATCGACCAGCGCGGATTTCGCGCGGCCGAGATCAGCAGCGAAAACTTCCAGGAGATCTTGACGCTGCGATGCACGCTGGAAGACCTCGCCCTTCGCGAGAGCATCGCCAACGAGACGCAGGAGTGGGAAGAGCAGATCGTGCTCGCGCATCACAGGACGCAACGCGCACAACAGGAGGGAATGGAGACGTTCGAGAAGCTCCACAAGGCCTTCCACATGGCGCTGTTGGCCAATGCCGAGTCGCCGATCCTGCTGAAATACTGCTCCCAGCTCTACGACCTCAACATCCGCTACAGATTTCTTGCGGGCAGCGCACTGGAGTATCAACGCCGCAACGTGGGCGAGGAGCATGCCGTCATCATGTCCGCCGTCATCGCGCGCGATGCGGATACGGCCAGCGAACGGCTGATCGACCACTACAAGCTGACCGGTGCCTTTCTGGCCGGTCTCCTGGGCAACGGGACGCTGGGTTAGGCCTCAGGCCGGCACGAGGGTGACATCGAAAGTGACCTTCAGATAGTCGTCCGGCACCTTGCCTGACAGCGCGAACCCGCTCTCCGGGAAACTTCCTGCCGGCATCGTTTGGTACTGCACCACCAGATCCTCGCGCACACCGAAGACCGTGTCCTGGTCGAGATATGGATCGTCGTCCGGAAACACCTCGGTCACGAGCGGCCGAAAGCCCTCGGCCTCCACGATGAAATGCAGATGCGACGGCCGCCAGGGGTGCCGCCCGCAGGCGCGCAGGATGTCCCCGACCGGCCCGTCCGACGGGACGGTGTATTCGACCGGCTTCACGGTCGTGAAGGCATAACGCCCGTCTTGGCCGACCGTCTGGAGCCCGTGGAAGGAGTAAGTGTCCTGATCGGGGTCATGACTGGAGTAGAGGCCGTTCGGCGCCGTCTGCCAGATATCGAGGGTCGCACCTGGTATCGGGGTGCCGCTTGGGTCGCTGATTTGGCCTTCGACCAGCAGGACCGGTTCGTCGAAATCGCGCCGCATGTCCCCACCGATGGCCAGAGGCGGCGGGCCGGAGATGTGGAACGGCCCGAGGACGGAGGACGATGTTCCCTCGGGTTTGCTGTTGATCATGTCCACAAGCGATGACAAGCCGAGCACGTCTGAAAGCAGAATGAACTCATGGCGTTCCGCGTCGGAAATCTCGCCCGCGCGCTCAAGAAAGGCGATGCCGGCGTTCCACTCCGCATGGGTCAGGTTCACCTCTTTGGCGAAGGCATGCAGGTGCTTGATGAGGCTTCCCATGACCTCGCGCATGCGGGGGTCAACGTCGTCGCCGAGATATCCCATGAAGACGTCGGAGATGTTGTCCTTGGTGACATTGCGCATGGGTCGTTCCTTTAGTTCAGGATGGCAAGGCTGAGTCCCGGGAACATGATCAGCAGAATCAGGACCAAGAGCATCACGAAAGCGAAGGGCAGCGCGCCCAGAAAGACATCCTTCAGCTTTATCCGGTCGTCATCAAGGGTGGCCTTGATGACAAAGCAGCTGAGCCCGAGGGGCGGGGTGAGCAGACCTATCTCGGCGGCCACGACGCTGACGATCCCGAACCACACAAGGCTCAGCCCCATCGGTTCGATCAACGGCAGGAACAGCGGCACGACGATCAGGATGATCGAGGCCGTGTCGAGGATCGTGCCCAGGAACAACATCAAGACGACATAAAGGACCATGATCCACATGAAGCTCAGGCCGTTCGCCGCCAGAAAACTCGACAGCTCGTTGGGCAGCCCTGCGATCCCAAGCATCCGCGCATACATCGAGGCGGTGGTGATCAGGAACAGGATCGTCGCCGTGATATGCCCCGTCTCGATGACGGTTTCCCAGAAGCTCTTTAGATTGATCCGGCGGCGCACCGCGGCAATGATGATCCCCAGCAGCGACCCGGCCGCCCCTGCATCTACGGGTGTTGTCCAGCCGGTGTAGATCCCGCCGAGCACGACGACGATGAGAAGCAGAATGGGGAGCGTTTTCTCGGCGATCTCGGACCACGGCATCAGCGTGTCGTCCTCGACGACGCGGCCGCCGACGAACCCAGGCGTGAGCCGCCCCATGACCCAGATCGCCGCCACGAAGGCCACTGCCAGCATCAAACCGGGCGCGACGCCGGCAAGGAACATCTCGCCCACCGATTGTTCGGCCACGAAGGAATAGATGATCAGCATGGCCGAGGGCGGGATGATCATTCCCAGAACCGAACTTCCGGCCACGACGCCCACGGCGAACCTTGGTCTGTAATCGAAGCTCAGCATTTCCGGCACGGACATCTTGGAGAACACGGAAGCCGAGGCGATGGATGATCCGGTGACCGCGGCAAAAACGGCGTTTGCGCCGACCGTGGCCATCCCGATCCCGCCGGTGACGCGCCGGAAGCCCTGGTTCATCACACTGTATATGTCTGCGCCGAGCCCGGCCTTGGACACGATCAAGCCCATGAACGTGAACAGCGGGATCGTGGCGAATGTGGACTCCATCGCACTGTCGCCGATGGCGACCTTCAGAAGCGCGAAGGAAAGATCGACGTTGTCGCGCATGAGCCAGATCGCGACGAAGCTCACCACACCCAGCGCGATCGGGATGTAAACCCCCAGATAGATCAGGGCGACGATGGCGACGACCGAGACCAGGCCAATCTCGATCGGCGTCATGTGCCGCTTTCCATGTGGGGGTCGTGGTCACCCGACTGGGTGTAGATGTGCAAAAGAAAGTGAACCGTGCACAGGCAGGCACTCAGAAAGATCACGAGTTTGACCGGCCACCAGGGTGCAGTGAAGACGCCGGGCACGCCGAAATAGTGGTTGCTCTCCCACATTTCGACGAATTCCGGCCAGATCGCAATCGCCACCAGAACCATGAAGACGGCGCTCAAGAAATCGATGCCGCGGCTGAGCCATGTGCCGGCCCGCGGTGTCGAGCGGCACAATGGCCCCAGGAATCCCTCCGACCGTGTCAGGCGGCCGACCCGTATGACGTCGGGGAGCTGCAGAAACACGATCAGCACCATCGAAAACTGGACCACTTCGACCGCGCCGAGAAACGGCCGGTTGAAAAACCCGCGGGCAATGATGTCGTAGTTCACCACCGCGATCAGGATGATGACCACAAAGGTGCCAGCGGCATTGGCAGCGATTGCACTGCAGCTGGCTATTTCTGCAGGCGCGGCGAACAAGGGACGGGCCTGCGCCTAGTTGGTTGCGTTCTCGGCCGCCCAGTCCCTCACAGGTTCGAATCCCGCGGCGCGAAGCTTGCCCATGTAGGCGTTCAGCATCTCGGTGCCGGGCTGCCCGCTTTCGTCCAGTTTCGTGGCCCATTCCGCGGCGATGTTCGGCATGGCGTTGGCCCAGGCCGCGCGCTCCGCCGGGTCCAGCTCGACGATCGTCCCGCCGGCTTCCACATAGGCCTGCCGGCTTGCTTCCGCGCGGTCCATGGCAATGCCTGCGACATGATCGCGATAGGCCACCGCGACCTCCTGCAGAACCGCCTTGACCTCGTCGGGCAGCTTGTCCCAGTAGTTCTTGTTGACCGTGACCGTCTTCGAATTCACCGCCCCAAGATCCACGCGAAGCATGTACGGGGCGACTTCGACGATCTTGAAGGTCTTCGCGGCCTCGGGCCAGAGCATCGCGTGATCGACCAGACCGGTCTGCAGCATGTTGTAGAAGTCGGTCAGACCACCACGAACGCCCGCCGCGTTATTGATGCCTTCTAGATAACGCAGGTTCATGCCGGCCCCTGCCACCTTGCCGCCTTCAAGGTCGGCGAGGGAGTTGATCGGCTCCTTCGAGAAAACCTGGTAGGTGTCCAGCACCACGCCGGTGGCCAGATAGACCTGGTTCTGCGCCGCGAACTCGGCCTGCATCGTCGGGTATTCCTTCGCGATCTCGTCGACCGCTTTCGCAACCGCGCGCGCGTCGGCGGCAACGAAGGGCGTCGCCGCGGAAATTGCCTGACTGGGCAGTTTCGAGTTGTGGAAGATCGTCGTGACGATCCCGATGTCGCCAAGTCCGAGCTTCACGCCTTCAAGAACGCCCTTCGGCTTCACGATCGAGCCGCCGTAGCTTTCCTGCCACTCGATCTTGTAATTGCCGGATTCCGCCAGGCGCTTGTCGACTTCCGGAATGAAGAAGTTGGAAAACTCCTTTACCCAAAGCGCCCGTGCGGGATAGCCGTCGATGACGACCGCCTTGATCGTTTCCTGCGAAACGGCCGGCAGGCTGACGGCTCCGGCAACAAGCGCGCCCAGGACAGTTCGCCGCGTCAGTTTTCCAAACATGATCTTCCTCCTCCGTTTGCCTGATGGACTCAGGCTTTTCTCCAGATTGTAGTCACTTTGGTTCCTGCCCCCACGAACAGTTTCGACAGCGGACAGAATTTCTCGACCTCCCGGGCAACCGCCTGCAGCTCGTCCTCGGTGGCCGAACCGTCTGCCACCACGGTTTGCACGAGCGACACGAACGGGGTGTCGATCTCTTCGGACAACGTCACGCCGCGCCGGTCGAAGTCGCAGACGATGTCGATCTCCAGGTGGCCGATATCGATGTCCAGCTTGCCGGCGCACTTGTGTCCGATGACGTTCGTGCACCCGATCAAGGCGGCAAGCGCGGTGTCCGTGGGGGTCGGCCCCTTATTGGTGCCACCGCGCTCCGTCGGCTCGTCGATGGCGAAGTTCAGGTCGCGCACCGAAACATCCGCAAGCGAATGACTGGGACACGAGGCTTTCGCCTTCAACTGAACGGTGGTTTTCATTCGTACAGCCACAGGACCTCACAATATCTCGCAGACGTCTTCGAAGGAGAACCGCGGCAGCTTGGGAAACAGCGCGCTCTCGTCCGCATAGCCGAGATTGCAAAGGAAGTTCGATTTCCAGCCGTTTTCGGAGAAGAACTCCTCGTCGACGATCGCATTCGAGAAACCGGACATCGGACCGACATCGAGGCCCATCGCCCGGGCGGCGATCATGAAATAGGCCCCCTGCAGCGTGGAATTGCGATACGCGGTGTCGTAGGCATACTCCTCTTTCCCGTCGAACAGCGGCTTTCTGTCCTCGTGCGGAAACAGGAAGTCGAGCCTCTGCCAGTAAAGCGGATCCCAGGCGATGATCGCCGTCACCGGCGCGGATCGCATCTTTTCGATGTTCTTCGCCTTGAGGGATTTGGCCAACCGATCCTTGCCCGCCTCGTTGGTGACGAAGATGAACCGGGCCGGGGAGGAGTTCATGCTGGTCGGCCCCTGGATCGTGATGTCGAACAGGGTCCGCAGCATCTCCTCGCTCACGGGCTTGTCGGTCCACGCGTAGTGCGAACGCGCATCGCGAAGGATCAGATCGATCGCGGCGTCGTCCAGCCGGGCAATGCGTCCGCGCAGGAACCGCACGGCCTCCTGCGCGCGGGCGCGCCGGATGTCGAGGGAGTCGCCGCCGTCGACCATCACTCGGCCGCCGTCTTCCCGGCCAGGTCGACCTCATCGACGACCGGGTTCGAACAGATGCCGATCCCTTCGATTTCGATGTCGATGACTTCGCCCGGCTTCAGCCAGCGCGGGTTCGGCTTCTTCGCATGCCCGACGCCGGGCGGCGTTCCCAGCGCAATGTGATCTCCCGGTTCCAGCGTCGTGTATTCCGATATGATCGCGATGGTCCGCGCCACGCCCCAGATCATGTTGGCGGTGTTGGAGCTTTGCAGGATTTCGTCGCCCACGCGGCTTTCGATCTTCAGGCCCGACGCGCCCTCCGGCACCTCGTCGGGCGTCACGACGAAGGGTCCGACTGCACCGGTATCGTCAAAGTTCTTGCCAGGCGTCCATTGGCGCGTCTTCCGCTGGTATTCGCGCACCGACCCGTCGTTGAAGACCGTGTAGCCGAAGACGTGGTTCAGGGCGTCGGCCTCCGCGATGTGTCGGCCGCCCTCGCCGATGATCACCATCAGTTCGGCTTCGTAGTCGAGCTGTTCGGAACAGGCCGGGCGCACCATCGGCTGGCCCGCGGCCATCAAGGAGTTTCGCCCGCGCATGAACAGGGCGGGGTAATCCGGAATGCCGTAGCCGCCCTCCTTGATGTGCTCGACGTAGTTCAGCCCAAGGCAGATGATCGTCGGCGGGCTTTCGATCGGAAGCGCTGGAACGATGTCGCTCGTGGCAACCCGCCCCGCCTCGTCGCCGAGTTCGGCGACCTTGGCCATCAATGCCGGGTCCCGCGCCAACGCGGAGAGGTCGCTACCAACTTCCGGAACGGCGACGCTCAGATTGACGGCATGCTCCCCCTTGACCGCGAAGATGCTCCGGGTTCCGGCGACGGTTCCAACCAAGAATCGCATCGACTTCTCCTCCTTGATCCCGGTAAGTTTTGACGATAAAAGTATCAGAGGTCAAATAAAATCGATGTTTTTGACCCCACAGGCGAACGGAGGGAAGGAATGCCCAGCTGGGAAGAGTACAAATCCGAAGCCAAGTCGCGCGGCGCCCTTGCGTTCGAGCTGTACGTCGTCCACTCGACGCCGGCCGCGGAACCCGACGTGGTCAAGGCCACGCTGCCCGACCATCTCGCCTATCAGGCCAAGCTCGAATCCGACGGTGTTCTGGTGTTCGCGGGCCCGATGTCGGACGAAAGCGGCACCGTGACGGAAGGGGTCGGGATGATCGTCTACCGCGCCGATTCATTCGAACACGCGCACGAGCTTGCCTCCAACGACCCGATGCACAAGGCTGGAGCACGCAGCTTCGTGCTCAGGAAGTGGTTGATCAACGAGGGCTCGCTCAATCTGTCCGTTCGCCTCTCGGGCCAGTCGGTCGTTTTGTCATAAGGGCGGGATTTGCCCGACGCAGCCGATTGCGTCGGTCTCTTCTGCGACCTAACATCCGGGGGAAGAGGTATGACGCGCGCCGGGCTTTCGTGTGCATCGTTGGCGCGGCAGTCCAACGGGCATCAGCCGCAAGTCTGTTCGGCGTCCAGGAACAACACTCCGGAGGCGGCTTCATTTCGGTGGGCCGGAACCGGATCCGACAGGGAGAGATAGACTCATGAGAGTATCCGGATTGATCGCGGCACTCGGCGTGGCGACAGGCTTGTCGTTGCTGACCGGTGCGAGCGCCTTTGCCGCGGACTTCGAATGGAAGTTCAACAACGGGCTGCCCGAGACTCGTAACGAATCGCAGTAGCTGAACGCGTTCGCCGAGGCTGTCGCGAAGGCAACCGATGGCCGACTGGCGATCCAAGTCTATCATGGCGGGTCGCTCGGGCTGAAAAACGAGGACGTGCTGCGGTGGCTGCCGTCCGGCGTCAGCGAAATGGGCCTCGTCTGGGCCAACTATGTCGGCCGCGATGCGCCGGAACTGAACGCAATCTACATCCAGGGCTCGGTCGGCTCGCCCGAGGAGCATCTTCGCGCGCTGCCGGTCATCCGCGACATCTACGAGCAGGAATTCGGCAAGTGGGACATCGTTACGGCCGGCTTCATGGCGCTGCCGATGCTCGAGGCGTCGATCTTCTGCGCCGACGATCCGGTGCGGACGCTCGCCGACCTTGAGGGGAAAAAAACTGCGGGTGTGGAGCAAGGACCAGGTCGACACCTTTGAGCGGCTTGGCGTTTCCGCGCAGATCATCCCGCAGACCGAGATGCACGTGGCCCTCAGGACCGGCGTCGTCGACTGCGCGGTCTATCCCGCCCTGTTTGCCCATACCGTCTCGCTGCAGGAGGTGGCGAAGTACGCCTCCTGATCGCCAGCCTTCCCTATGTGCTCGGGGTCTCGAAGCAGAAATGGGACGGACTGCCCGACGACTTGAAGCAGGCCGTGCAGGACGCGGCCGCCGAGGTCTGGTCGCGGACCAACGAGTATGCCGACGACCACGAAAAGGAGCTCAAGGCCCGCGAGAAACTGACCGCGCAGGGCGTGGAATGGCTGGACGATTTCCCGGCCGCCGACCAGCGCGCCTTCCTCGATGCCGCCTCGCAAACCTGGCTGGCCGCCGCCACCGAGGCAGGCGGCGAAGCGCCGGCCTTTCGCGAGCGGGTGCTGAAGGCGATCGGGCGCTAGAAGACCAACCGATCGGCAAGGCGGGCCTGCGGCCGTGAGGGCAATGGATTTCTGCCTGCGCATGACGGCCGCAGGCCTCGCCTTCTTGGCGGCGGCCTGCGCCTTCGCCATGGTGGCGCTGGTGGTGTTGAGCGTGGCCATGCGGCACCCTCGCCGGTGCCCCCTTCCGGTTCACCGAGGAACTGGTCGGCCTGTTGTTGTGCGCCACCCTGTTTCTGGCGCTGCCCCAGGTCACGCTTTCCGGCAGCCATGTCCGGGTCAGCCTGCTGGAGCGCTATCTGGAGGCGCGCGGCCGAAGGGTGCTGGGCGTCCTCGCCGCGGCGGTCATGGTCGCCTTCTGTCTGTGGTTCACGATCGAAGCCCTGCCGTGGCTCGACTTCGCGTTTCGCCGCACGCTCAAGTCCGAGGCCTCCCGGCTGTTGCTCTACCCGTGGATGGCAACGGCGCCGCTGTCACTGGCACTGACCGGGCTCATCGCGATCACGCGTCTCGCCCGGCCGGCGGCGCACCGGTCCGACGACCGACCTCCCGCATAGGTCGGGTCGCGCCCGGGACATGTTCTGGGCCACCCTGCTTGCGTCCCTGACGCTGACCGCGATCACCGGCGCCGCGCTCGGTGCGGCGCTCGGCCTGACCGGACTGATCATTCTTCATTTCTTCGCCGACGGCGCGACCTTCCTGGCGCTCGATGCCGTCTGGAACGCATTCAACAGCTTCACCCTGAGCGCCATTCCCCTGTTCATTCTCCTGGGCGAGATCCTGCTGCAGAGCGGCATCTCCAGGCGGGTCTACACGGCGCTGACGCCCGTGTTCCAGCGCGTGACGGGCGGCCTGCTCCACACCAACATCGCCGTATGTACCGTGTTCGGTGCGGTCAGCGGGTCCAGCATGTCGACCGCGGCCGCCGTCGGCTCCGTGGCCTATCCGGAGATGGCCCGCCGGGGCTATCACAAGCCGACGGTGGTCGGCAGCCTCGCCGGCGGCGGCACGCTTGGTCTGCTGATCCCGCCCAGCCTGTCCTTGCTGATCTACGGCGCGCTCACGGAAACCTCGATTGGCCGGTTGTTCATGGCCGGCATTTTGCCGGGGCTGATCTTGAGCGCCCTGTTCATGGCGTACATCTATGTCCGCTGCGCCCGCGACCGGTCGCTTTCTCCCGAAGGCGGGTCCAGGGTCTCCCTGGTCGCGGTGCTCAAGGGATTGGTCCCGATTTGGCCGGTCGTCCTGCTGATCATTGCGGTCATGGGCAGCATCGTTCTCGGCATCGCAACGCCGACCGAAGCGGCCGGCGTGGGCGTCGCCGCGGCGGCGCTGATCTCGGCGATCTGGGGCGAGCTCACCGTGAAGGGCCTTTTGGCATGCCTGCATCGCGCGGTGCTGACCTATGCCGCGATCGGGTTCGTCGTTGTGGGCGCCGTCGTGCTTGCCCAGTCGGTCGCCATTCTGGGCGTGCCCCAGGCCCTTCTGGAAACGGTCCGTCAAAGCGGGCTTGGCGCCACCGGCGTGCTGATCATCGTGGTCGCCATCTACGTGCTGCTCGGCTGCCTGTTCGACGGGCTGTCGCTGATGATCATGACCCTGCCGATCGTCTTCCCGCTCCTGACCCAGCTGGGTTTCGACCCGATCTGGCTGGGGGTGCTGATGACCATCATGATCGAGATCGGTCAGGTCACGCCGCCTGTCGGCCTCAATCTGTCAGTGCTTGTGGCGATTACGGAAGACGAGGTGGGGCTCGGCCGCGCCGCGCTCGCGACGATGCCCTATTGGCTGTTGATGCTGGTTGGCGTCGTGCTCTTGACCCTGTTCCCTGAGATCGCGCTGGTCCTGCCGGACCTGGTGTTTTGACTCCGAAAACCTGCAGCGCAGCGAGCGGGGAACCGAAAGCAGAAACTTGGTGCCCATCGATGACAACCTCGCAGAACTGCCGGTCAGATCTCAGATGTTGGAGTTGATTCAGATCTCGTTGTCGCTAAGCTTTGCGGTCCAATAGCAACTCAAGCGAGCATATATCCGAGGTATGGGAGGAAATGATGAGATTGGCTGTGTCGACGTTTGCAGCGCTGGCTCTGTTGGGTGGTGTCGCCCACGCGCAGACCGCAGATGTTCCAGATAACCTCGAAAAGCTATCGAGCTTCAAAACCACCGGCGTTACGGACTTCACCTTCATCGAACAGGGTGGCAATTACGCCGAGGGCGTCAAGAGAACGCTCGAACGCATCAAGATGCCGGACGGCTTCAAAATCGGCCTTTACGCCGTCGTTCCGGATGCACGCCATATGGCCGTTGGTCCACAGGGCATTGTGACGTTTGTCGGAACCCGCAAAGACAAAGTCTGGTCGGTCACCGACCGCAACAAGGACCGCGTGGCAGACGAAGTGAAGGATTTCGCTCCGTCTCTGACGTTCGCAATACCGAACGGTCCATGTTTTTCCAGGGATGGTTTCCTCTACATTGCCGAGCAGAACCGGGTTCTGCTGTTTCCCGCGGCCGAGTTCTTCTACGAAAGCCCCGACGTGGCAGCGTTCAACCTGGTGGCGCAAGGCGATCTGATCCCGCCGGAGGAGGAGAGCTTCAACCATACGGCTCGGGTCTGCAAGATTGGTCCAGACAACAAGATCTACATCTCGTTGGGTCAGCCGTTCAACGTCGCGCCGCCCGAAAAGCTCGAGCTTTACGATAAGGTTGGTATCGGCGGCATCATCCGCATGAATCTCGATGGCTCGGGTCGTGAGGTCTATACCTACGGCGTTCGGAACTCGGTCGGTCATGATTTCCACCCCGCAACAGGCGAGCTTTGGTGGACCGACAACCAGGTCGACGGGATGGGGGATGATATCCCGCCGGGCGAGATCAACCGGCAAACCGCGGCAGGCCAGCATTTCGGCGCGCCCTGGTACGGCGGCGGTTCGGTGCGGGTGCCTGATCATGGGTATGACAAGATGGAGGTGCCGGTCGAAGTGACGTTCCCGGCCGTGGAAACCGTGGCGCACGCGGCGGACCTGGGCATGTCCTTCTACACGGGCAACATGTTCCCGGCGAAGTACAAGAACGCGATCTTCTCAGCCCAGCACGGGTCTTGGAATCGAACCACACCAATCGGTGCTCGGGTCATGGTCACTTTCATCGACGATGATGGTAACGCGACTACTGAGCCGTTCGCCGAAGGGTGGCTCGACGATGCCACGGGCGAATACCTGGGCCGCCCTGTCGACGTGGCGCAACTGCCCGACGGATCCATATTGGTCAGCGACGACCTGGCCGGTGCACTGTACCGGATCTGGTACGAAGAGTGAGGCTAGGCCTCCTTCTGGCCCTCGGCGGGGCATGCCTCGCCGGGGGCGTCGCTGCGGCGGATCTTGATGCCGGGCGCAAAGTGGCGAACATGTGCCGGACCTGCCATGGATTGGACGGGTACGCCAAGATCCCGATCGCCCCGCACATAGGTGGCGAACCGCAGGCGTATCTCGAGGGGCAGCTGATGGCGTTCAAGACCGGCGTCCGGCAGCACGAGATGATGAGTGTGGTGACCGCCGGTCTTTCTGCGCAACAGATTGCTGACGTTGCGGCGTGGTACGCCAATTTCGAGGCACAGGCGACGTTGCCTGCAGACGCAAAAGAAGAGGATGCGCCGGAAGCCTGTGTATCCTGTCACGGGGCCGACGGCATATCACAGCTTTTGGACGCCCCGAACCTGGCGGGCGAGGTCAACATTTACATCGACACCCAGTTGAAGGCCTTCCGACTTGGCAAGCGTGGCCATGACGTCATGTCCGAAGTGGCCGCCGACATGACGGACGAAGAAATCCGCTCGGTTGCCGATTGGTACAGCGAAATCAAACTGCAGATTTCGCCGATCGATTGATCGCCTTGGCGCTGCGCGGCGTGTTCCCCAAGATCGCGCTGGTTCTACCGGACCTGGTGTTTTGACCATGGTGTCGGCCGGGATGCGGCTGTTGGATGCCCCGGCCCGCGCCGTATTGTAGGGCTTGAAAAGCAACGGCGAGAGGGCGCGGTCAATGGCGGAAGGGCACCTGGACAGGTCATTCGTGACCCAGCTGCGCGACACGCTTGCCGTCGCCTATGCCCCCGGGACCGTCGAGGCCCTCGTGCCGCGCGTGCACGACCTGATCGCAACGGCCCGGGAAAACCGATCGGCCTCGGACCGCGGCTGGGTCGACGAGCGCGATGTCATGCTGATCACCTACGGCGATTCGATCAGGTCCGGCGACCGGGCGCCGCTTGCGGTTCTCGACGATTTCCTGCGCACCCACGTTGCCGACGTCATCGGCAACGTCCACATCCTGCCGTGCTTTCCCTGGACCTCGGACGACGGCTTTTCGGTGGTCGACTACCGCACCATCGATCCGCAGCTGGGCGACTGGGACGATATCGCACGGCTGGCCGGCGGTTTCGGGCTGATGTTCGACGCCGTGATCAACCACATCTCGCAGGAGAGCGCGTGGTTCCGGAACTTCCTGGACGGCGACCCGAAATACGCCCGCTATGTCCACGTCTGCGACCCGTCGCGTGATTACAGCAGTGTCACCCGCCCGCGCGCCTTGCCGCTGTTGACGCCGGTCGAAACCACGGCCGGCGAGAAACACGTCTGGACCACTTTCAGCGACGACCAGATCGACCTGAACTATGTCGATCCGGACGTGTTGATGGAGATCCTCGACCTCTTGCTTTTCTATGCGGCCCGCGGGGCGCGGTTCATCCGTCTCGATGCCGTCGGGTTCCTGTGGAAGCGGCTTGGCACCACCTGCATGCACCTTCCCGAGACCCACGCCGTCATCCAGGTCATGCGGCAGATCCTGGATGCGGCCGCGCCGGGCGTGATGCTGATCACCGAAACGAACGTGCCCCATGCCGATAACATCAGCTATTTCGGCGACGGTACCAACGAGGCGCATCTGGTCTATCAGTTCCCGTTGCCGCCGCTGACCTTGCACGCCTTCCAAACCGGCAAGGCGACGACACTGTCGGACTGGGCCGCGTCTCTCGCGCCGCCGTCCCCGGGCACGGCCTTCTTCAATTTCCTGTCGTCGCACGACGGCATCGGCGTGCGCCCGGTCGAGGGGATCCTCACGGGCGAAGAGGTGGCCAGGATGGCGGCGCGCGTCGAGGCCCATGGCGGCCGCGTCTCGCTGCGCACCCTTCCGGATGGGGGGACGGCGCCCTACGAGCTCAACATCACCTATCTCGACGCGATCGCGGCCCCGGAGGATGACGACGAAACACGGGCGGGCAAGTTCCTCGCGGCGCAGACCGTCCTTCTGTCGGTCATCAGCGTTCCCGGCATTTACATTCACAGCCTGCTCGGATCCCGGAACGACGCGGTCGGGTTGGCCGAGACGGGGCGGAACCGCTCGATCAATCGCGAGAAGCTGGAGCTCACGGCAGTGGAACGCGACCTCGCGGACCCGGCAAGCCTGCGCGCCCGGGTCCTGGCAGGGCACCGGCGCCTGCTCGCGGCCCGGCGCACGCGTCCGGCCTTTCACCCGAACGCGGCGCAGCGGGTCGTCGGGCTGGACGACCGGATCTTCAGTCTTGTCAGGGAGGGCGGCGACGACCGCGTCTGGGTGGCGGTCAACGTCTCCGACGCGGCGGTCACCCTCGCGCCCGAACGTGCCGTGCTGGGCTTCGATCCCGCCGCCCGGCTCGTCGATCTGATCGGCAATGCCGATGTCGGCTCCCGCGGCGGCGCCGTGGAATTGACGCTCCCACCGCATTCCGCTGTATGGCTCGCTGAACCCCGGTGATGGGGCGCGCCTAGAGGAAAAGAGCCGACTGGCAGCGCGTTGGGTAGCAGTCGTCTCTCCGGGGGATTTCGCCGAGTGCGCCTAAACGAAAAGCCCCCGTTGGTTCGGGGCTTCTCGAAGGCTTGGCGTTGTGCCACTCGTAGATGAGCCTCCGGTGGATCTTCGCTGTGCGTAGCGCACACAAAAAGGCCCGCTTGGTGGCGGGCCTTTTTGTGGTTGTCCACCTTCGCCAAGGCTTCGGCGGACAGCTTCGCTCTAAACGATCTCCGGCTGGGCCTGCCACCCGAAGCTCGAATACTGACCTTCCCGATGGATAGGTTCCATTTCGTTCCGGAGACATAGGTTGCACTTTTGGGCCTTTGCAAGGAGAGC
>Ga0209366_1000135_pt1 | contig 21348 bp, 22 predicted proteins | sample WorMetmaBAHAMAS2_FD_187391 | JGI IMG/M metagenome (GOLD analysis project Ga0209366, IMG submission 187391) | Marine gutless worms symbiont microbial communities from Max Planck institute for Marine Microbiology, Germany - Inanidrilus... | ecosystem: Host-associated > Annelida > Digestive system...
CTTCTCCCCGGCGGGGAGACCTGCCTGCGCGAAGCCGGAGCTTCGCTTCGGCGAAGGCAGGAGGTGGCCCGCAGGGCCGGATGAGGGGGTTCCGGTCTCAGGCCACGCGCACGCCTTTTTTGTCGATGAGAAGCTCGCCGTCCTCTTTGGACAGCGGGCCGGGCGGCAGGCGTTCCAAAAGGTCGAGCACGGCTTCTGAAGGGCGGCAGAGCCTGACGCCCCTGGGTGTGGCGACAAGCGGCCGGTTGACCAGGATGGGATGCTCGAGCATGGCCTCCAACAGCGTCTCATCCGAAACGCCCTCCTGCAACAGGCCAAGCTCGGCGGCCGGCGACTTGGTCTCCCGAAGCGCGGCCCGTGGCGTCAGACCGGCGGCGGCGAAGAGCGCAAGCAGCTGTGGCCGGGTCCAGCCGGTTTCCAGGGATTCGATGATGGTGGGGTCGTATCCGGCCGCACGCACAATCGCCACCGTGTTGCGCGACGTGCCGCAGTCGGGATTGTGGTGGATCACCACGGGGAAGAATGCGTTCATCAGCTTGCCACCTCCGGCCTTTGCAAGACACACCCGCAAACCTGGCAGACCCGCGTAACGGCCGCGTGTCCGCGCGCTGTCACAGCGCCTGAGCCCCCTCTCCGCGGAACCCGGTCGCCACCACATACATCTCCGACGAGCCCTTGCGGCTGGACGGCGGCTTGGCGTGGGCCACCTTTTCGAAATCGCGCTTCAAAAGGTCCAAGAGGTCCTTTTCGGTACCGCCCTGCAGCACCTTGGCGACGAAGGCGCCGCCGGGCTTGAGCGCCCGGGCCGCAAAATCGTAGGCGGCCTCGGCCAGGGCCATGGTGCGCAGGTGGTCGGTCTGCTTGTGGCCGGTCGCCTTGGCAGCCATGTCGCTGAGCACGGCGTCCGCCTTGCCGCCCAGCGCGTCGACCAGCGCCGCCAGCGCCTCGTCCTCCATGATGTCGCCCTGGACCAGCGTGACCCCTGCCATGGGCTCCACCTCCTGGATGTCGATGCCGACCACGTGGCCCGACGGGCCCACCTGCTCGTGCGCCACCTGGCACCAGCCGCCCGGCGCGCAGCCCAGGTCGGCCACCGCCGCGCCCGGGGCGAGCAGCTTGAACCGGTCGTCCAGTTCGAGCAGCTTGAAGGCGGCGCGGCTGCGATAGCCCAGCCGCTTGGCCTCGGCCACATAGGGGTCGTTGAGCTGGCGCTGCAGCCAGCGGGTGGACGAGGTCTTGCGGCGCTTGGCGGTTTTGACCCGGGTCGCGAGGCTGCGCCGGTCGGAAACCGAGCCGCCGCCCTTTGACCCCTTGCCGCCGCGCCCCTTACGCCCTGGCATCGAGAAGCGCGGCACTGCCGCGCCCCGCCGCCATCAGGTCCAGCAGAATGCCCTCGCGCACGCCCCGGTCGGCGACCCTGAGCCGCGGCACCGGCCAGCGCCGGCAAAGCGCCTCCAGGATGGCGCAGCCGGCGACCACGAGGTCGGCCCGTTCCACGCCCACGCAGGGCCGGTTGGCGTGGCCGCGCTGATCCAGCGCCCGCAACTCCTCGCTCAGCGCATGCACCACGTCCAGATCCAGAAACGCCCCGTCCACCCTGGCCCGCTCGTAGCGGTCAAGCCCCAGGTCCAGGCCGACCAGCGTGGTCACCGTGCCCGACGTGCCCAGCATCTGCACCCGGTCGGCGGCAACCGCCTCGCGGATGCCCAGGCGGTCGCAGAAGGGCTCCAGGTGCGCGCCGACGCTGTCCACCAGGGCTTGGTATTCCGCGCGGCTGAGCGCGGCGTCGCCGTAATGCTCGCTGAGCGAGACCACGCCGGTGGGGATCGACACGCTGGCCATCAGGGCCGGGCGCCGGCGGGCCACGTTCAGCCACATCACCTGCGTGCTGCCACCGCCAATGTCGAAGATCAGGGCGTTGGGGCGCCGGGCGTCCAGCAGCGGCAGGCAGCCGCCCAGCGCCAGACGCGCCTCTTCGTCTGTCGTGATGGTTTCGAAATCAAGACCGGTCTCGTCCCGGACCCGATCCAGAAACTCGCGGCAGTTGATCGCCTTGCGGCAGGCCTCGGTGGCGACCGCCCGGACCCCGTCGATCCGCCGCCGGCGCAGCTTGGCCGCGCAGACCCTGCGCGCGTCGAGCGCACGCTCCTGCGCCTCCTCGGAAAGGCGCCCGGTGCGTGAAAGCCCCTCGCCCAGCCGGACGATCCGGGAGAAGGCGTCGACCACCCGTAAGCGGTCGTGGACGGCCTCGGCCACCAGCAGCCGGCAGTTGTTGGTGCCCAGATCCAGCGCCGCATAGGTCGGCAAGCGCCGCCCTGCCCTTCGGGGGCCGTCGCGGCCGCGTCTGCCGCCGGATCTGCGGTGAAACACCATCCCCTTTTGCCCGTCCTGCCCGTCGTCTTCTTGTTCGCAACTGGTATGACAACCCTAGAGCATGTTGCGCCTAGGCACAAAACCGGAATCGGACCATTCCAGAGATTAGCCGCTTTTCGGCCCTCTTGACCGGCACGGAGCATGGGCGTAGAACGCCTGCCATCCTCGGGCCGTTGGGGGATAGTTTAACGGTAGAACAGCCGGCTCTGACCCGGCCAGTCCTGGTTCGAATCCAGGTCCCCCAGCCACGGTCACCTGCCCGCGAGATCCTCCTTCGAAGCCCATTGATGTCCGGACCGGAGTGGTTGACGGACATTCCGGCCAGAACGCGCACGGTTCACTCCTGACCCTTAGCTTTCTTTCGTGCGGGTGGGGCGAACGCCGTCAACGCCTCGAGGGTTGTGCATCGCGACCCCGACCATCACCAGTGCGACGCCGAGCACATCAACGGCGCTTGGAATCTGCCTTAGCACGGCCACGCACAAGACTGTTGCCGTCGCCGGAAGAAGCGCCAGAAGAAAGGCGAAACTCGCCCGGGGAAGGCGGGACATGGCGAACTGGTCGCAAACGTACGGAATGACGGATGAACACACCCCGACACCGATCCCGGCAAGAATAAGCAGCGGAGCTCCGAACGCATCAAGTGCCTGCAAGAAGCCGATCGGCATGACGAAAACAATGGCCGCAGTCATGGCCGCGCCAAGTCTTTCGACGCCGCCGGACGCGCCCCCCTGGGAGATCTTGTGCCCGAGGATGATGTAAAGGACAAACAGCGCCCCGTTCAAGACAGCCCAGAAAAGCCCAATGAGGTCCGAGACCAGTGCGGCACTTTCGGCAGCAAACAGAGAGGGAACGTCGATCAGGAGCGCCACGCCGAGGATGGTAATCGCGAAGGCGAGGAAGTTGCGCGCCGTCCGGAACCCCCATAAGGCGATCCCAGTCGTGCCGACGAACTCGATTGCCGCGACCAGCGCGATGGGCAGGCGGTCGAGCGCAAGGTAGAAAGCGGAGTTCATTACGGCGAGACAGGCTCCGAGTGTCAGCAGCAGCAGGCGTTGCCTTTGTGTTGATTGCCGAAAGGTCGACCATGGCTTCGTGACCGGAGCGAAGACAATTGCGGCTGAGGCGATGCGGAACCACGCCACACCCAAAACGCCGACAACCGGGAAAAGCAGCACGGCGAAAGAGGGGGCCAAGTAATGGAACACTGCCGAGACGCCAAACCAGGCATAGGGCGGAACAGCATCGGCAATTCGGGACATCCGACCCGGCCGGGCTGGTGCCGTGGAGGAGACTTGATTACTCACCTCCAAACAATGCAGGGTATTTTGAGCCAAATCCATGGCGATCGAGAACAGATCTGGACAAAAACTTGACTGAAAGAAAGGACGAAATATCAAATAGCCTTCGAACCGAAGGAAGCGGTCTCGATCAAATCGATGCCGCGATTCTGCGCGAGCTGGTGGCCGATGCCCGCCTGCCGCGGGCTGAGCTCGCACGCCGTGTCGGCCCTTCGGCGCCGAGCGTCGGTGATCGCGTTCGACGGCTTGAGGATATCGGTGTCATCACGGGGTACGCCGCGCAGATCGACCCGTCGAAGCTCGGCTACGGTCTCACCATCCTCATTCGTGCGAGGCCGTTGCCAGGCGAAATGCGCAACATGATCCAGGCAATTCGAGACACACCTCAAATCGTGTCCTGTGATCGGGTGTCTGGGGATGATTGCTTCGTCGTTCGCGCGCACGTCCGAAACGTTCTGGAGATGGAGTCGGTTATCGACAGAATCGTTCCATTCGGCGCGACCAACTCGTCAATCGTCCAATCCGCTCCCTTCCCACCTCGAATGGTGGAACTCTAGAAGTTCACCACAGAGAGCCGGCATGGCACGACACCGCCAGAATGCCGGCATAGCCTGCATCGCAGCCGTTGGTCATGAATCGCTGAGTGACCCTATCTCGCTAAACTGCGACGCAAACGTCCTGGACAATTCAGTCCGGTTTTGGCCCCGTCCGGGCGGCAGGCCGGTGCCCCACGCTCTCGAACGGGCGTCTCCGGGCCGCCGTCAACCGGATCTCGATGTCTCCCAGAGGTCGCTTCCCTGCCACAGATAGAGGATCAGCACCGGGTCGTCACGTGTTCTGAAGCCGTGGGTGGTCATTGACGGAACGTGGACGACGTCACCGGCAATGCGCTTCGATGCCGGCGCCCTGGCGTCTTCCCCCAACGTGAACTCCGCAGCGCCTGCGACGACGATATATGTCTCCTCGGCGCGATGGCGGTGCGGTGGATAGACAATGTTCGGGCCCCAGACGCCGAGACCGGCCCTCACGCGCGTGCTGAGGAACGGGCCGTGTCTGCCAACCACTTCGGCGAAGCCGTATCCGGCCAGCATGTCCTCGCCGACCACGTCGTCAGCGCGTGTAGCTCTGTTGCCATTTGCGCGTGGCCCTGTGCTGGACGAACAGCGACACGACCGCCGCCGCATCCGGCCGGTTCACGGCCATGACCTGTGCCAGGATATCGGACGCGGGCAGGAGTGACGGTTCCACCGCCCTCCAGGTGCCGCCCCAGTGGTCCAAAGCGTCTCGGAAACGCACGACGTCGCGGTGGTCGTGCACTGCGACGAAGGCGCGGATGGCGTCGAACAGGCACTGATCTGCTTGCCTGTCGGCTGCGGCAGCGAAATCGATCATTGCTGAACGCCCTTGAACGGTCCCTCTTGGGTGTTTTCGTCGACGTGTCGGGGCAACGGGGTCATTGAGCGGGGACGGTGGTCCCGAGGCCCTCCCCCGCCACCACGCAAAAAGTTCGATACGTGTCCAGGAAGGGCAGCCAGGCCTATCTGACCAGAGCTCCTGCATCGAAACCTCTCGATTTCCGAAGCCGGGTGTCAAACGGGCCTTTCAGCTGAAGCGCGCGGGGTCCGCTCCTGACCATTTCTGCCACCGGCCATGTTCATCGACGCTGTTGCCTATCGATCAGAACTCCGGCCCAGCAAATGGCGAAAGCACGGGTTGAGCGCAAATGTGCCGCAATACCGGCTGCAAACGCGTGATCACGCTCCTTGCAATTGCCACCCTGCTGCTGTCCTTATAAAGCCCGCGGGCGCATCGTCTCCGTCGCGGAAACAAAGCACGACCGCGTGCATCTGGAGATTGCGGGATGGCCAGGTGGACGGTAGTCCACGAAAGCAAAACCCCGATCGGCCATCCGGCCGCGAATGAGAGGTGAGCAATGTACAAAACGATCGTCGTGGCGCTCGGACTCGAGCACGGGCATGGCTATAGGGCAATGGACGTTGCACGACAGCTGTTGTCCGAAGGCAGCGAGATCATCGCGCTTCACGTGATTGAGCCCGTGCCTGGTGTGGCCAGCCTTTACCTGCCCGAGGGACACGAGAAGGAGGTCAAGAAGTCGGCGCTGGATCAGGTGCGAGAGCGGATCGGCGATGGTCAGGATGCCAAGGCCGAGGTCCTGTTTGGCCATCCGGGTCGCCTGATTCCGGAATACTCGGAGGACATCGGCGCCGACTGCATCGTCGTCGTTTCCCACAAAGCCGAACTCAGTGATTATTTGCTAGGCGCGACAGCGGCACGGGTCGTTCGTCACGCGTCTTGCCCCGTCCATGTCCTACGTTGAACGCCCAGTTCGAATCCTGGCCGCCAAGGCAACACGGTCGCGGCCAATAGGTTGCTTTCCCGGCAAAGCCAGCCAGGCTCGGTGCCGTCACTTCGAGCAACGGTTCAGCGCGCGGCCAAGACTGCCTTCTCGATGTCCCGTGCCCACTTGCCTAAAGAGCCTGCATCGACACGTTTCGACGTCTGAAGCCAGGTGTCCAACGGATATCTCGGCCAGAACCGGCGTTGTCTGCTCCTGGCACAACGCCGACACATATGGCGTTTCCTCACAGACCGGCATTATTCTGCTTGGGTTCACGGCATGATTGGAGTGCGAAGGAACCATGGCCGTTCCCCATTCCTGCGGCACCAGTGGCGAACCGGAAAGCCTTGAAGACGGGTGGGAGGTGTCCGTTCCCCAGGAAGCCGGTCTCGACCCCAACAGTCTCTCCACGGTCGTGCAATCAATTGAAGATGACGAGCATTGCGGTTTTCATTCGCTGATCATCGCCCGGCTAGACGCCGTTAAGACGTTCAGTCTGGGAGGCTGAAAATTGATTCCAGCCGTCACCAAATTGGTTCTTGCAGCGTGGCTTTTGCTTGGCATTGCCGCATGCGCGCACCCAGAGCGTGTCCCGGCGGTTCCGCAGGACAAGGCCGGTGTTGCCGAGATCCCCGGCATGCCGGGCGTGAGATACCGCACCGACGACATGGATCTGCTGATCGAGGACGCAGTTGCGGCCTATCGGCGTGAGGTCGCTTGGCGCAAGAAGCAGGGCGAGAGCGGCGACCTGCCGCAGGCTGAGTACCTCGCCATCTCCGGCGGCGGTGACAACGGTGCTTTCGGGGCCGGGCTGCTGCTCGGCTGGACCAAAGCGGGCAATCGGCCGCAATTCAAGCTGGTGACCGGCATCAGCACAGGCGCACTGACGGCGCCGTTCGCCTTTCTCGGCCCCGATTACGATGACGATTTGAAAGAGGTCTACACGACGATCTCGCCTGCCGACATCCTGAGATCGCGCGGGTTCCTGGCGGCGATCAACAACGACGCCAAGGCTGACAATGCACCGCTTTGGCAGGTGGTCCGCCGCTACGCCACCCAGGATCTGCTCGAGGCTATCGCGCGCGAGCACGAAAGAGGCCGAATGTTGCTGGTCGGGACGACAGATCTCGACACGCGTACCGGGGTGATCTGGAACATGGGCAAGATTGCCGCCAGCGGCCATCCGGATGCGTTGAAGCTGTTTCACAGTATTCTCATCGCGTCCGCGGCCATCCCGGGCGCCTTCCCGCCCGTCATGTTCGACGTCGAGGCCGACGACCGGCGCTACCAGGAGATGCATGTGGATGGTAGCGTCATGGCACAGGTATTCGTCTACCCCACCGCGCTCAGTCCCCTGCAGGCCGCAAAGGAACACGGGATCGCGCAGCGCAAGCGCCGGCTCTACATCCTGCGCAATGCACGGCTTGATCCGGATTGGGCCTCGGTTGATCGTCAGACAATCAGTATCGCCGAACGCTCGATCACCACACTGATCCAGACGCAGGGAGTGGCTAATCTGTTCTGGATCTACGCCGTCACGCAGCGCGACGATGTCGACTTCAACCTCGCCTTCATCGGCCCAGAGTTCGACACGCCCAAAGAGTACGAGTTCGATACGGCCTACATGAACGCGTTGTTCGACTATGGCTTCAAGCTGGGCACGGCGGGCTATCCATGGAGGAAGACACCGCCCGGATTGGCCGCCCGGTCCAGGCCTTGAAATGGCCGCTCCCGAGACCGCCGCTTGTTTCACCAGCTCAATCTCACCGGGTCTCCAGGTTTTCTCGATCCAAGGTTCAAGCGGTCCATAAATCCGCAACACAACAAACCACCCCTTTTCGGGGATCGTCTCCAGCCAGTTGTTCTCAAAACCCTTGGGCGGCTTTGGTCCGAAATAGATGTCGTATGAGCCGTCCTCGTTTTTCTTGAACCCCTCGGTCTGGGTTCCGACCGTCGGCAAGCGTTGACTGGTCCGCAGCATGGACCGGGTCTGGGTATCGTACAGCGTCAACGCCCAGAAATCCCTGGCCGGCGGATTCGTCGGAATGCGAAGCCTGTAGGTCTTGGAGCCGTCGAAAGGCTGCTTCTGTGCGTCGACATAAGCGATCCCATAGTCGGAACCTGCACCGGCCCTGGTGACGGCCATCGCCGGCGTGACAGCGGTATAGGGATAGTGGAACATGACGCGAGCGTCGGAGTTCATAGTCATGCCGTCTTTACCGTCAAAAAAGACGTTCTTGTCCACCCAGCCCATGAGCCACGCGCTGTCTGTATCCGGGTACATCTGAATACCCTTCATGGTGCCCGCCGTGCGCGGATACCAGACGATGGACCGGGCCGCGGCATTCGCGATTGCAACCGCGTAGGTCAGTATTCTCTTCATGCGGGCATCGGGCGCGAATGGTTTGCCTTTCTCGATGCCGATCGAGGCCAGGAGACCGCGTGTCTCGGGGTCCAGCATTTCGAGCGGCTCTTTCTGGATGGTCTCGTTGAGATGCTCGAAGAAACTGAAATCGTTCGCGTGGATCGTATTGAAGGCGACGCCGGATCCGCTGACGAATTCCATCCTCGGCGGATTGTCCATTCTAGACAGCGGATAGATTCTAAGTCCCTCCCTCACGGTTCTTGCCGCCGCCTCCAGGCCCTCTGCGATCGAGGCACGCATGAACGCCCAGACGTCGTAGGTTTTCGAATGAACCACGAAGTACCCGTCCGGGATGTCTCCATGGTACCCAGGCGGAAGCACCAGGTATTTGCCGCCCCTCCCCTCATCCGGTCCGGCAGGACCGATGTCTTCCAGGTAGCGAAACCAGGCGTCGTTGAATGCACCCAGCATGCCCGGAGGGGCTTCCAAAACCGTGGGACCGTCCCGTTTCAGATCCAGTGACGGAAGCACATACAGAGTGGAGGTATTGCCGGTAAGGAACAGCGACTTTGAATCCATCAGCTTGTCCATGATCAGGACCTGATGGGCCTGTGTCGCGCCAAGCTTGTGATTGCCTTTGATCAACGCCTGGACGGAGGCCGCGGGCATTCCCTTGAGGAAGGCGTCCACCCCGCGCATCGTGTCGAGATAATCGTAGACCCTTTGTGCGGTTTCGCCAGTCGGCACGCCGTCGGTGAACGTCAGAGGCCCGATCGACGTGTCGACCGTGTCGGGCGTCAAGATTGACCGCGGCACCTCTTTGTTGACGTCGGCCTGCGCGGGCAGGACCACAAGTGACGTTGCCAGTGCGAATACGCCGATAGATCTCATGACTGGTCTGCTCCCTCGGGCTCAAAGCTTCGTGCAACGGAGCCGCATCCGCGGACAAGAGCATTGATTGGGATCAAGCTGAAATGGCAGGATCCGGCGGGGAGCTGACCTTCGGCCCGCTCCATGCCGCCGTCCGCCCACGACCCGGGGCGACCTCGGCAACTTGGTCTTCTTACCAGCGCCAGTTCAGGTAAGCCGAGACGACATGGATCTCGTGGGTGTCGTAATCGCCGACCAGGTCGCCGCGCAAGGTGCCGGACTGTTGAATGTCGGCGCTTCCGGCATCCATGAAAGTATAGGCCAGGCCGAAGTCCAGGTTGTCCGAGTACACGTGCTCCGAACCCGCGGAGAACCGATACTGCCGGTCCAACGGAGCGTCGGGCGTCCGGTCTCCGTCACTCACCGGTGAGGTGTCATAGGCAAAGCCGGTCGACAGTTTCCAGGTCGGCGAGACCCGATACTGGGCACCTATGGCGAAGTGCCAGGTGTCATCGAAGTCGCGGTCCTGCACGAACCCGTTGGTGGCCGTAGTCGACACAAGCGTCACGTTCGTCTCTCCGAAGTCGCTCCACTCCTGCCAGCCGACATTGCCCATCAAGGCAAGCGCCGAGGTTACCTGATGATAGCCGCTGAACATCACCTGCTGCGGCAGGTTGATGTCCAGGTCCACCTGCGACCCTGCCAGCCCCCCAGCGACGCCTCCAGGTTGGGACCCACGCCACTCGTGGAAAGTGCATCTTCGAAATCATGATCCACCTTGCTGATATATGTGAGGCCGAATCGCGTGCCCCGGCGCGGCTCCACCAAGATCCCTGCGTGGGCGAAGGGTGCCCAGTTACTCTCATCGACCTCCAACTGGCCGTCCGGGAGGCCGGCATCCGTGAGGGCGTTGTTGATGGCAGCCTTTTGGTGCAAGTCGGCATAATTCAACCCGGCACCGCCACTGATGGAGAGCCAGTCGGTGACCCGATAGGCCACCGACGGCATGAAGCTGACGGTCGCGAACGTGGCCTCCTGCACGTAATACCGGCCGGCCCAGTCGCTGCCGTAGTCCACGCCCAGGCCAAGCGCCGATGATATTGCGAAACCGACACGCCAATCCTCGGCAAGGTCGTGGACGGTATACACGGCAGCGCTGGGAAAGACGCCGCCCGCATCGCCGCCGTCGCCGCCACCGAACGTGCCCGGCTTTTCGCTGTCGAATTTGGCCCTGTAGACGATGGGTTGACCACCGACGACCATCTGATTGCCGTCAAGCCGGGTCATGCCCGCCGGATTACCCCGCGCGGTCGTCGCATCACTGGCGATGGCCGCCCTGCCCGCCGCCGCCGTGCCAACCGTCGGCCCCGCGTCTTCAAACATCCAGAGACCGCCTGCACGGGCCTCGATCGACAAGCCAATGCCAGTGGCCAAGACGAAAAGCCAAACGACCACCGCTGCGGACCGCGCGCGACTTGGCACCTCGTTCATTCGCATCCGTCACACCCGCTTTGGTTCAGACTTGGGCGTCCGGTCCAGTCCAACTGGCTCGCAATCGCCGATCAATGCTCGCCGGGGCTGCATCTCCCAGGTTTCCAGAAGAACACATCGAAACCGCTGACCCGTTGCAATGCAAGCGGTTCGATCCGTGTCCAGTAAGGGCAGCTAGGCTTATAAGACATCGCGCTCAGCTGCTAGAAGATCGCGCGTCAGCACGTCCTACTCCACCCATCTCAGCACGTCGCGAATGACCGACCAGCGCGGTCTGGCCGTTTGGTCCGTCCTGCCTTCGATCCAGTAGTCCTCGAGCTTGTCCACGCCTCCGGTCTGTCTCTCGATCAGCAGCCATGCGTTGAGGGCGCGCAGCAGCACCGGCCTGTCCTTCGCGACGAGGTAGACGACCGGGACCTGCAGCACCGGGCGCGGCACAACCACCGTGAAGCGTGGATAAAGGATCGCCCACTTCGGCCGTATCCAGGAAAGCATCCGCGCCCGCCCCACCGCTGGCAAAGTACTTCTTCTGCTCTTCCAGCGTCTCCAGGGAAACGACCGTTGCCTGCGGGATCCGCGTGAGGATGGCCCGGGGAAGAATCTGAAACGCGCTCGTGGCGACTTCGATCGGGCCAAGCCGCCGGACCCGCTGCCAGGTATCGAACCGGTTGCGGAGGCGTTCCGGCACGACGAAACCCATCGATCTGACGCCGATCGGATCGGTCTCGGCCGCGGCCTCCATACGATTCAGCGCTTTCGCAGTGGAACTGAACACGATGTCACAGTAGCCAGAGGTCAGGCGCTCGGGGCCATCGCCAAGCCGCTCCAGCGGCAGGAATTCCAGGGCAAGGTTGAGGCGCTCCGCGAACTTGTAGGCCATCTCGACGTCGAAGCCGACCAGGTCGCCGCGAGAATTGAAGAACGTGAGTGGGTAGTTGCCTGATTGGTAACAGACTTTCAGGATGCCCGATCGAACGATCTCGGCATAGGTCCGCGCTGTCGAGCCGCCATCCTGCGATGCGGACGGCGCTTCGGTGTGAACCACGTTGGGCCGTGAAGGCGACAGGAGCTGCAATGATCTCAGCGCCTGATCCGCGGTATACGGGACGACGAGGACATGGCTGTAGAGCTGCCGCACGCCGGGCAGCACCACCGCGAACAGAGCGACCCCCACGGCAACCGTCGTCAGGATCCTGAGTGGCCTGAAAACCGTCAGCCCCTGCACCACGCACGTTCCGATCAGGGCGATCGTTCCGTAGTGCATAACGGACATCGTCGTCGACAATCGACTGCCGATGAAGTCGATCGAGACAAAGACGTTGAACAGCTCCGACGGCAAATTCACGAGGCCGAGGGAAAAGGGAATCGCGATCGTCGTTCCCCCGAAAAGGCTCGCGAGCCCCCCCGGAGAGGAGCGCGTAAAGATCGGTCGGCGAGAGCGGCGTGCCAATGTACCACCCGCTGAACACCACGAATCCCAGTGAAAGGACATTTCCTACGGTCGGGAAGCTGTAGAACGTCGGGATCAGGACATCGACGGAGGACTTCTCTGCCGACCTCGCGCTCGCCGTCGATTCGGCGAGATGAACTGCAATGAGACGTTTGCAGGCCTCCGCCAGCATCGGCAGGACGACCAGCGAACTGCCGGCTGCGAACCCGGTGATCAGTGGGGTGCGAAGTTCCCGGACGATGTCGCGGTAGCGCAGGGGCGTCAACGTGGCGACGAGTGCAGGCATGACCCACAACACCATGATGAGCGTGAAAAAGACGAACACTACGATGTAGACCTGCAGGCGGCTGAGATCGGCGAAACTCATGGTGCCCGCGGCCCCCCGACGAGGGAGAAAACGCCGATCGGCGCGAGTTTCGAGACGTATCCCGTGATCTTGGTGAGGATCTCTCCAAGAATCGAAAGCGGCTCAATGATGACGTCTTTCTTCTCAATTCCGGTCAACGCGAGACCGATCAGAATGCTGAACACGACCACCGCCGGCACGATTGCGTTCGCGAGCGCGTGAAACGGATTGGACGGAATGAAGAGCAGAATGAAATCGACCGGTGCCGGTGGAACAATGCTGCTTCTCTGGAACAGCGACCGGGCAGGCCAATCGGGATAGGCGAGCGGCACGATCAAGACCAGCGCGATCCCGAACGACCACAGAAGAAGGAGCAGCCCACCGCCGCTGAGAGCGAGTTGGCGAACTTCGGAAAGGCTCAGGCGTCCGAGGCCGGTGGTCAGCGCAACCATGATGTAGGGGATCACCGCGATCTGGAGCAGTCTGATAAAGGCGGTGCCGACGAACGTCAGCGGCGCGGCGATCTCACCCAGGAAAAGGCCCGTGGCCAGGCCAAGCAGCAGGCCTATAAGGACTTGAAGGGCCAAGCTGAAACGGGGTTCGGGCGGTTTCGTGTTCACCTGCATCCGATTGTCGAGCTAGGCTTGGCCACTTTGTTTCTTCCCGTCAAATTGCCGAGCCTGGATTCCGTGATCGGGAGAGCCTTCCGGCGGGTAGTTGAGGACGTCCTCCAGCCGCTCGCGCTGTTCGGTTTCGAATTCGGGGAACGGGAGCCTGCCCGCGGCCCGCCACGTCTCGACTTTAGAAGTTGCGTTTTCGGCCTGCATGGCGTCCAGCCCCGAATCGCGCGCGAGATAGGCCGTTTGGGAGGGATAGGCGAAGCCCGAACCGCCGTCCCTGATGATGTCGGCCACGCGCAGCAGAATGTCCTCCTGGATCGCGAGGAAGGTGTTCTGATCCTGGCAGCGGAGATAGGCGAAGACTTCGACGTCCAGCGAGTAGGCTGCGTAGCCGATGAAACGGACGCGCGCCGGATCGGGGGTGACCATCGGATGACCAAGCAGCAACTCGCGCAGTTTGGCGAGGATGTAGCGCAACTGCTCCGGCGTGGTCTCGTAGCGGAGCTGCAGTGTGGTTCGGAGCAGGCGCTGGTCGCGCCGCGAGAAATTGTCCAGCTGCATCTGCGCGAACTCGGCATTGGGCACGGTGACAACCGTCCGTTCCAAGCTGCGGATCCGTGTCGAGTGCAGTCCGATTTCCTCGACGGTGCCGATCTGATCGCCATAGCGGCAGAAATCGCCGATCCGAACCGGGCGATTGACATAGAGGATCACGCTGCCGATGAAATTCGCGATCGTTGTCTGTGCCGCGAGCGCGACGGCGAGTCCCCCGACACCGAGCCCCGCCACCAGCGGGAGGACGTCCAGGCCAAGTTCGGCGATGCCGTCGACGAAGATCCAGACGGCGAGCACGATCCCGACGACGCGCCCGGCGGTCCGCAGGAGGCTGGCATCGATGCCTTCGTCAGCAATCTTCGGCGAGTGGATGATTGTCTCGGCAATCGCGATCGAGGCGAGGTAGGCGGCCCAGGCGATCAACGCGAAGATCGCGATATCGCTGGCCGCGACGACGACGAAGAACAGATCGCCCGTGAGGTTCAGGTCCCGGTCGAGGAACAGTTCGACCACCCTCACACTTAACGCAGCGGCTAGGGGAGCCAGAACCATGGCCAGGTGGTTCCAGGGGTGTCCCAACCGCACCTTCAACAGCCCGAAAACACGGAAGATGGCGTAGATCGCCACTGCCAGGGCCAGAACGGCAAGCAGCAGACCGATCCATTGCCAGACCGTCTGCTCGCCATAGAGAGACTTAAAACGGGTCCGGCAGCTCGTTGACGAAACTGCCGAGAAAATGAGCGCTGGGGACCAGATAGCCCAGCGTAGCGGTGACCAGCTCGTAGAAGTCCTCGGACTTCGCGGGCGAAATGTAGTCGGCGGTTGCGGTGAAGCTGTAGAGACCGGGACGGTACGGTAGATCCCTGACATCCTCGAAATACGCCCCGATATTCCGAACAGTCCGCGCGCTGAACAGAAACTCGCCGTTCCTGTCGCCTTCCGTTACTTCCGCGATCTCGATCTCGGTGTCCGGAATCTTCCATCTGAGCGGCAGGTCGTTTCCGACGAATGCCAGGCGTGACCCGTCCCTTGCCGCCGCCACGGTCAGCTCGCTGGGAATTGACGAGAGCGGCGGCAGCGGCATCCGGTCCAGGATCTCCTTGATCTTCAGAACGGTCTCCAGGCCCACGACCTCGCGCTGCGCCGGCGGCACCTCGCTCAGGTCGAGCCCGCCGGCCGCGCGCTGCAAGTAAAGGGCCGCCCTCTCCTCAGCCTCGCGGGCCTTCTCCAGGGTCATCGTTGGCGGCGTGGCCTGCAGCGCCGCCTCGGTCTCCTGTATCAGGGCGAACGCGCGGTTCATGCTGTCGAGAAATCCCTGCGACAGCCATCGCGGGCTCGACGTACTGATGGGCTTCAACCGATTGCGGATCTGCCTGGTCGCGGCGGAATAGCTCAGATCGGCCGCGAGGTATTCCTCCAGCAGGCCCTCAATCGCGCCCGGCTTGTAGGGCAGATCGGCGACCTGTCGGTAGTACTTGCCTGCCTGCTCGACAGTGCGTGCTGAAAAGACGAACGCGCCCGCACGCGGGCCCTCCTCGATCTGGTTCAGTGTGATTCGGGTATTGGGAATCGTCCAGCTGGTGATGTCGTTCTCTGCGACCGCCTCGACGCCGGGGATCTCCTCATCCGGCGGCAACTCGACCTGATCCAGGATCTCCCGCAGCATCATCGCGCGGATGATCCGCACCGCCCAGGAATCGCCGTTCGGGGTCGAACTGTAGTCCAGCACTTCCGTTGCCCGCTCGAAACCGCGGTACGTCGCCGACGACAGGTTGCCCTGCTGCCAGTCTCGAACGGCCGAACCGAATTCGTCCAGGAAGGTGCGCAGCGTATCCCGCGGGCTCGACGTGTCCGCCGGCCGAAGTGGATTGGCATCGAGATCCTGGCCGGCATCCTGTGCCGTCGCCACGGAGGCCCAGAACGCGAAGAGAAGCAGCAAGATCAGCGGGACCTGCGTGAGGCCCGAAATCGAGCCGCGCTTCTCCAGTCCCACTTTCATGGTCGGGCCCTCATTCCCAAGGCGCAGCCCAAAAGAAACGGGCAGCTGCACCAGTGCAATTGTTCGAAGGGCGGATTGTCGGTCGGAAGAGTGGCGAGGGACTTGACCTAGCGCAATTGCCGCTCCGTGCATCTGGAGCTTAACTGTCTGTCACCTCGGAAATGGATGTGCGAATGGTTGTCCTTGCGCCCCGTGTAGTGCGTCACTTGCTTGGTCTGGTTTGCATCGTCATGCTCGCCGGCCACGCGACCGTCGCTGCGGCGACGGTCGAGAATCCACTGATGCAGATCGATACCTCAAGCCCGCAAGCAACGCTGAGGGCCTTCCTTGCGGCGCTAGAAGAGGCCTACCAGATCGCCAGCGAGTCCGACCGACAGCGCGATACGCTGGAACCGTTGGACCGCGCAGTCATGACCCTGGACCTCAGCGAGGTGCCGCCCTATCTCGCCCCGACCTTGGGCCCCGAAGCCGCGATGATGCTGAAGGAGATCTTGGACCGGATCGAGTTGCCGCCCTTCGAGGAAATACCCGATCGTGAGGAAGTCGAGCGTTCGTGGGCGAGCGATATGCCCGACGCCGCCGCCATCGAGCGGTGGCTGATCCCGAATACCTCTATTGCCATCGCATTGATTGCCGAGGGTCCACGCAGTGGCGAGTTCCTGTTCACGGCCGACACCGTGAGCCGCGTACCGGAGTTCTACCAACTCGTCAGGCATCTGCCTTACCGCGCGAACGCGACGCCCGATATCTATCAGGCGTACGTGCTGACGGTTGGCCGCGGCCTGGACTTGGGAAGGGGCGAGCGTCTGCCGGAATGGACAATGCGTGAGGTCGGCGCGCAGATGATCTGGCAGTGGATTTCCGCGGCAGGTGTGCTGGTTGCCGGCACGGTATCGGTCATCGCGCTTATCCTTGTCGGACGGCGTTGGGACGCGCGTTTGTACGCGCGCCGAAAGCGGCGCCGGGACGCCCGGCAGAAGGCGGCGCCGGAGCGAACCTTGCCCGAAGCGGCCCAGGCACGGTGGTGGACCCTGCTCTCGCTACTGGTATCGGTGGGGCTGATCTTCGCCGTGGATTGGCTTCTGGTGGACATCGTCAACGTCGCGGTCTCCCTGCTGGCGGTGAAACGGTTGATCCTGATTGTGGTCGTGGTCGGACTCGCCAGCTGGTGCGCCCCGCTGCTCGTGATCGAGGCCTCAGAGGTCTACCTCCGCTCCTTGACGTTGGACGCGAACGACACGAAGGCGCAGTTCATTCGCCTGGGCGCCAGGGCCCTGGCGCTTGTCACCGTGCCGGCCATCCTGGTCGTTGCGGCGAACCTGATCGGTCTGCCGGCCTACTCGGTGGTGACCGGACTCGGCATCGGCGGGCTTGCCGTTGCGTTGGCTGCCCAGGGGCCGCTGCAGGACATGTTCGGGGCGCTGACGCTGCTGGCCCGTCCGCTTCGGATTGGCGACAGCTGCCGCTTCGGCGACAAGGTCGGAACGGTGGAGTCGATCGGGCTCAGATCCACGCAGATCCGGACTCCCTAGCGTACGCTCTTGATGATTCCCAACTCCGAGCTCTCAGCGGGTCAGCTCGACGTGGTCGGGCGGCGGGACCGGATCCTGTGGCGCTCGACCCTGGGCCTCAGTCTGGAGACGACGCCAGTCCAGCTGGACCGTCTCCTGGACCGGCTTCGGCAGGTCGTGGACGACCACGAGCGCGTTCTCGACGACCCGTCGCTCGTTCGGCTGAACGCAGCCGGACCGGACGCGCTCGACGTGGAGGTCCATGCCTACATCCTGACGACCGACTGGAACGAGTTCCAGGAGATCCGCGAGGACCTTCTCATGATCATCCTGCGCGAAATCGAGGCGGCGGGCACGACGCTTGCGGCGCCGGATTGACCTCGGGACGGCCCCCGATCGGTGCTGCAATGCGCGTCGCAAGTATCGCATAGCGCGAGACCTGTGACGTAGTCGAGGCGTCAGACATGACGTCGCCCCCTGCCCAGGGAGATCAGAACTCAAACCCGCTGACGCGCAGGGCGGAGTAAGCCAGGGCCAGCGCCCCCCCAATACACAAAGAAGCCCCAGAAGTAGGTGTAGTAGCGGAGGGGGCCGAGCGCGGGATAGACATGCTCCTTCTCCACGAACCATAGGGTGATGTTGGCGTAGAGCGAACACGCTCCTGCCGCTCCGAAGAGCAAATATCCCCAGGTTTGACCCAGAAGCATGCCGATACATCCAAACACGAGCAGTGGAACGAAGAGCATGAAGTCGGTCCAGGCAAATCCCACATTGAGACGGAAATGGGTTTTGTCCCGCCAGTCTTTGCCCTGGCCGATCATCCGATCTTTGGCCTGCTTGCTGTGTGGGTCCCGTGCGAAGACGATGTAGATGTAGGTGAGAATGCCATGAGTGATCAGACCGAACAGGATGAGAGCCCATGTGACAATTGTTGGTTCCATTGTGTTCGACCTCTACATTTCTCGGCCAAAACGGTCGTTACCAGACTACTGGGCACTCCCTGCGCATACCTTGACGGAAGTCAGAGCCCGCCGGCGCGATCCGGGTAATCTATGGGCCGAATTTGCAACCGCGCGACTCTGGCGGCAGGGCAGTTGAGACATGGAAATAGGCGTCTGGTTTATCGTCTTCTTCATCATCATGTGGGCGCTCGGTCCGGCAACACAGGCGCTGCAACTGATCGCGCCGAAGCTCCATTCGAAGCTTGGGCTGATGGAGAAGGCCGCATTCGAGCCCGAGTTCAAGTGGTTCCTCCTGGAGCAAAGAGGAACTGCCTATGCCGATCTCACGTTCTTCTTCTCCGGAATAGTCTTCGTTTGGTTGGCGTTGGCGGGGAGTCCGACGGCCCCGATCTTTGGGCTCTATAGCTGTGCTTGCTACGTGTACTTTGCGACGCTCTACCTCGCGCAGTTCGTATTGCTTTCACAACACAACCTGCACCCTGTCTCCAAGGGTCAGATAGGCGTCTACGTGGCCTATGCGGGGCTGTTCCTGTTCTTCGGACTCTACGGACTGTTCTATCTTTGGGGCGTCGTGCAGGGATAGCCGAAGCAGGTGAGCCAAGCCTATTGTCGTCGTATGCGTCGTCCCGAACCATCAAACCTGGTCCAGGCGAACACGGACTGCGTCAGGGGCTGATGGGAAGGGTTTCGACCGCAAGGCCTGCGGCGCGGTCTTTCAGGAAAGCCTCGAGCGCCATCAACGGGCGCGATCCTGGTTCGAAAGTGCTGGCCCGGACTCCGGTCATGCAATTGCGGAAGCGCCGGTGGAGCGAGCCCATCGTCTCCCATTGCAGCCTGTATTGCGGGTATCCGGTGGGATGGGCCTGCGGTATCAGCGCAGCGGCCAGACGGCCGCCGGCATTGTCCGCGTGGCATTGGGCGCAGGCGAGGTTGAGCTGGCCGATCCGGCGCGCAAACAGCGCCCGACCCTCGGCGCGGACCCTGTCCATCTCTGGCGTCGGATCGGGGACGACCGGCAGCCCGCGCGACTGGTGGGTGACATAGGCCGTCAACGCAAGCAGCGCGTCGCTCCCGCGTGCGAGCGGGTCGGCCTGCTGCTGTCGCGTTCGGCAAAGACCGATCCGGCCCGCCAGGTCCACGGGCTGTGCCAGGACGTCGTCCCAGGCCGGATAGCGGGCGGCGATCCCGGCCATGGCGGACTCACCCGGGCCGTGGCAGTCGGCACAACTGGTCCCGACACGGCCGGCCGGCTCGGCATAAAGCCTCTCTCCGTCGAGCACCCAGAACAGGCCCGGATTGGCCTCTGTGTCGTCCTGCATCGCCTGCAATTCGGCGCTCATGCGTCATAGCCGGTGCGCCGGTCATCGGCTGTCGCGGCGCCGGCGAGGACGACGGCAACGAGCGTCAGCGCCGCCCTCATGCAACGGTCAGCGTGCGGGCCCCGCGATGCTCCCTGCCCGACTGGTCGATCCAGCGCAGCACCACTTCACCGGTCGCCTGGGCCCGCAGGGTGAAAGCGAAGAAGGGATTGGCCGCCACCGCGGGGAAAAGCTGGACCCGGAACACCTCTTCCCCCCGGTAGTCGCAAAAGAGCTGCTGGATGATGTCCCGCGGCACACGCTGGCCGTTGCGATCGGTGCGGAACCCCGTCTCCATCGGGTGCTGGATCAGCACTTTGATCTCGACGATCTCGTCGGGGGCAGCGGTCGCGGGCACGTTCAAGAGCGCTTTCATCGGATCACTCCCGGCAGGCCGGCGCGGTGACGATCACATGCGTCGACGTGCTCCAGTGGCTGCCGTCGCTCATCCGGGCGACGGCGTGAACATGCTGCGTGCCGTTCAGACGGATGCGCGTCTTAGCCGTCGCGCGTCCGGACCGCGGCGTGAACCCCAACAAGACGGTCTCCGGGATCGGGTTGATCTCGTTGAAGATGCCGATCTCCTGGACGTGGTCTTCAGGCGTCATCGGGCTGTCGGCGCTGACCTGCAGCGCAACGGAATTGCCGTTCTCGACCAGCAGCGGGATCTTCAGCTCCATGCGTCCCGGTGTGACGGGCGCGCCGCCTGTAAACTCGTCGATGGCGGCCTGCATCGCTTCGGGTGTCGCCGAGGCCGGCATGAGCTGCAGAGCCAGCGGCGCAGCAAGGCCCAGCCGCAGCACGGAGCGACGGGTCAGGGGGGTCATTTTGGATCCTCCGTAAGCGTCGCGAGGAAAGCAACCACGTCCTCCACCTCCTGCGCCGAGAGAATTGTCCGATCCTTCCAGTCCGGCCCGACGCGGCGCAGCCCGTCCGTCGCATGGTAGGGCGGCATGATGGTCTCGGGATTGCTCTTCCGGCTGTCGACGATCCGGGCGCGCAATTCCGCAATCGACAACCGCGACCCCACCCCGTCGAGCGGTGGGGCAAGCGTCCCCATGTAGGGATGTTCTGGGAAGGGACCGGAATGGCAGAGAATGCAAAGCCCCTTGTACTGATCGGCCACGATCGCGCGGCCGCGCACCGGATCGCCGGGACGGTTGATCAAAGGCTCCGCGATCTCGTCGGCAGCGGCCATTCCCGCCGACAACAGCAGCGCAGCCGCAACGATCCACCGGAACGGTCGCACCATAGTCTCACCCGAAGCTTTCGGTGGTGATGGTGGTGTACCACGACCGGGCGTATTCAGCCTCACGCTGGCGGACGGTCCGATCGGCGCCGACAGGGCTGACGCCGCCGGCCTTCTCGATTTCGAAGAGCTTGCCGTCGGCCTCGCCGTAAACCCCCGCCACGGTGAAGCCGTAGTCCGGCGCCGCGAGGCTGTAGCAGGTGTTGATCAGCTTGGTGACTGCGGCTCCCGCCCGCGCAAGATCGCGTCGATGGCAGCCGCGGCGACCTTGGCTTGGGCGTTTGCCGAGAAGGCGGATTTCGGCATGGCCCCGGTGAAGCAGGCATCTCCGATGACATGGATGCCGAGTACCAGGTTGGACTCGAAGCTGCGGCCGTCCACCGGGCACCAGCCCGTCGGGTCGGCCACGCCGGCAGAGAAGGCGATCGCACCGGCGCGCTGCGGCGGGATGATGTTCGTCACCGCCGGCTGGTGCTGCGCGAAATCGGTGATGACCGTGCCGGCTGCGGCATCGACCGCCGTCACCCCCCCCCCCCCCC
>Ga0209366_1000139_pt1 | contig 19884 bp, 4 predicted proteins | sample WorMetmaBAHAMAS2_FD_187391 | JGI IMG/M metagenome (GOLD analysis project Ga0209366, IMG submission 187391) | Marine gutless worms symbiont microbial communities from Max Planck institute for Marine Microbiology, Germany - Inanidrilus... | ecosystem: Host-associated > Annelida > Digestive system >...
GTCACCGAGAGCATCGCGACGACGACCGTGGACGGCACCTCGACCCTGACCGCCGGGGGCACCGTCGACGTCATGGCGACGGCGACGACGGATTCGACGGTGCTCGCCGAGGCGGCCAGTCCGGTTGCCACGCTGACCACGGCGGTTTCGGTGATCACCAACCGCGCCGAAGCCGGGATCGAGGGCGAGGCCAAGGTCGCCGATGCCGACCAGGTGACCGTCGGCGCGGCGGGCGTGGCGCGGGTCGATACCGTCGCCGACGGATGGACCGTTGATCTCGGCGGCATCGGCGGAGGCGGTGTGGCGGTCGCCGTCAACGTGCTCGACAGCGATACCGCAGCGCGCATCGCCGGCGGCGCCGAGGTCGAGCAGAGCACGGGCGTCGCCGTCCGCGCCGACACCATCAACCAGACCAACACCGCCGCCCGCGCCGGCGTCGGCGGCGAAGGCGATACCGCGTCCGAAGGGTTCGGTAACGCCCTCGAACTCGCCGGGGTCGACGAGTCCGTGTTCGGCGAGGAGGCCCAAGGCGTCTTCGACAGCGTCGTCGGCAAGGTCGAGGGTGAGCTCGACAAGAATAAAGAGTCCTCCGGCGACGGCAACGGCGGTGGCGGCAACGGCGGTGGCGGCGGTGACACCGGCGGCAGCGGCGTCCAATTGGCCGGTGCCGTCGCGTTCACCGGCGTGTTCAATGATACCAGCGCCGCCATCGATGCCACCGAGACGACCTCGATCACGTCGACCGGCGCGGTCGACGTGCAGAGCCGCGCCGTCACCCACGCTTCGAACACGGCGTCGGGCAAGACCGGCGGTGGTGCCGTCGGCGGCGGCGCCGGCGTTGCCGTGCTCGTCGCCACCAATCAGAACCGGGCCTTCACGGGGGCGGCAACCGACAAGACCCTGACCATCACGGCGACCAGCCTCGGCATCCGTGCGCTGACCGAGAGCTTCGATCCGGAGATCACCGACAGCGACGGCAACGAGTTCGGCTCGCTGGCCTATTCCGGCCAGGGCGCTGACACGGTCGGCCTTTCGGGCGCGCTCGGCGTTTCGGTGGTCGGCCTCAACGCCGTCGAGGCGACCCTCGGCGACAACACCGCCGTCGCCGGCAGCACGACCGTCGACGTCGGTGTGAAGGCGACGAACACGACGACCACCAAGACCGTCGCCGACGGCGCGGCGGACGACGACGAGGACGAGATCGTCGGCGCCATCTTCGACCTTTACAAGGAAGCCGACTCCGGCGGCGGTGAAGACGGCGACGACGGCAGTAGCGATGACGACGACGACGAAAGTCCCAAGGTCGGCATCGGCGCCTCGCTCGCCGTCACGGTCACCAACAACCAGACCGCCGCCACCGTCCATGGCGGCGCGACGTTCGCCGATCTCGGTTCGCTTGAAGTCGCCGCGACCGCCGAGTCGACGACGGAGACCCAGGCCGATTCCGGCGGGGCCGGCAGCGTCGCCATCGTTCCGGTGCTGTCGGTGTCGGTGGCCAACGACGTCACCCGGGCGGAAATCGAGGCGTTGGAGGACGACGCCGCGGTCGCCGGCCTGATCACCACCGCCGGCAACGTCACCGTGCGCGCCGAGCAGACCGTCAAGAACAAGACGGTGGCGACGGGGTCCACCGGCGACAAGGACGATCCCTCGACCGTCGGCATCGGCATGTCGGCGGCGATCGGCATCTCCCATGGCAAAGCCGAGGCGGTCATCGACCGCGACGTCTCGGCGACCGGCACGGTTTCCGTCGCCGCAACGTCGGCGCGGAGCGCATCGGCCGGCGCCACCGCCGGCATCAACGGCGCCGGCGAGAAGAAGGACGAGGATGGTGACGAGGGCGGTGAAGGCGGTGAAGGCGGCGAGGGTGGCGAAGGCGAAGACGGCGAAGAGGACTTTGCCGGCTTGAAGGACAGCGGCAGCGACATCCTCGGCACCATCACCAAGGGCATCAAACTGCTCAACGTGCTGGACGAGGACTCCGGCAACACAACTAACCCAGACGACGTCACCAAGAAGGCGACGGTCAACGCCGACAAACAGGAGAACGGCTCTGGCGGCGGCTCCGGTGGCGGCGAGGAAGAGGACGAGGAAGCCAAGCTGGCGCTGGGCGCGGCGCTCGGGCTGTCGGTCACCGTCGATTCCACCGAGGCCCGCATCGCCGAGGGCCGGACGGTCACAGGCGGCGCGGTCCGGGTGACGACCGAGGACATCGCCAACTCCGAAGCGCTCGCCGACGGCAGCTCGGCCAAGGCCGGCGCCAATCTGGGCGGCGCGGTGGCGCTCAACATCGCCGTTGCGGCAAACCGCGCGGTCATCGACAAGGATGCCACGGTCACCGGCGGTTCGGTCGAGGTCAGCGCCAAAACGCGCAAGATCCCCAAGCTCGACGAGGACGGCGATCCGGAGTTCGACGACGACGGCAAACCTGTCTACGAAGACGAGGCCAGTACCTTCAAGGCCGCCGCCCAGGCCGGCGCCGGAGACGGCAATGTGATGATCGCCGGCGCCGCCGCGATCAACGTCGGCGTCACCACGACGGAAGCGGCGGTGCGGCCCGGCGCCGATGTCACCGCCAATGCCGGTGGGCTCGACGTCACCGCGACAACCGCGACCGAGTTCGAAACATCGGGAATCGGTGTGGCCGGCGAGAAGACGCCGAGCATCGAGGATCTCAAGGAGGAGTTCTCCTCGCTCGAGAAGATCTCCGTCCGCATCGGCGACACGACCGAGAAGTTCGTCGACAAGATCACCAAGATTAAAGAGAAGAACAAGGACAAGAAGGACGGCGGCGATTCCGGCGGCGGAGACGGTGGCGGCGGTGACAACGGCGATGGCGACGATTCCGGCACGCTCGGCGTCGGCGCCGCGTTTGCCGTCAACGTCGGCGTCGAAACGACCCGCGCTACCATCGATGACGGCGCCCTGGCATCGGCCACCGGCGGCTCGCTGACCGTCGCCGCGACGTCCGACACCGACACCGAGACCTCCAGCGAAGCCGGCAGCGTGCCGACCGTCGAGGCCTTCGAGCAGACGAAGATCACCTCCTACGCCCTCGACGCAGCGGTCGCGGTCAACGTGCTGACCAAGGTCACCGAGGCGTCGGTGGGCATCGCCGGACTCGATACCAACGACGAGGAGATCGCGACCACCGCACAGGGCAACATCGCCGTCGCCGCGACCAGCAACACCGACTCGAAGACCACCACCGACGGCGAAGCGGCCGACGACAAGGCGGCCCTGGGCGCCGCGGTCTCGGTGTCCGTGGTCGTCGCCGACACCGACGCCGTCGTCAAACGCGACCTCGCGGCGGGTGCCGGCATCGGCATCCTCTCGAAGGCCACCTCGACCGACGACGTCACGGCGCTGGCGGTGTCGCGCGGTCTCGTGCTGGAGAAGTACGCCAACAAGTTCAATAAGGGTATCGACGACATTCTCGGTGGCACCTTTGGCGGCGGATCATCGGGCGGCGGCGGTGGCGGCGCTGCTGGGGCCGCCGAAGAGGGACCGCAGGCGCCACGCAGCGTCAGCGCGCTCCGCGACTCCGGTGCGCAGACGAACTCGATCGACCAGGATGGCGAACAAGACGAAGAGAACAGCGGCAAGTCGGTCAACGTTGCCGCCGCCGTCGGCGTCAACGTCGTCTTCCATGACAGCCGCGCCACGACGGCCGACGGCGTCGACCTTTCGGCCAACAGCGACGTGGCGGTGGGCGCGACCAACGACGCCAACTACCACGCCGAGGGCACCGGCGCGACGGTGTTCTCCGACATCGGCATCGGCGTCGGCGTCGGCGTCACCAACACGGTCAACGTCACCGAGGCGAAGCTCGGCGCCGACAACACCGTCACCGGCGCCGAGAACGTCACCGTCAAGGCCGAGTCCAAGCAGAACCAGTCCGACGACTTCCGCAACAAGCTGACCTCCGAGGGTTCGGCCGGCGCCGGCGCCGGCGAGATTGGCGTCGCCGGCGCGCTGGCGGTGACCAACACCGTCAACAACACTCGGGCCCTCGTCGGTCAGGGCACGCGGATCGGTACCCTTGACGACCGGATCACCCGGCTCAGCGTCGAATCCATCGACACCAGCAAGATCGCCGCCAAGGCCTGGGCCGGCGCGCTGCAGGTCGAGATCCCCTCGGGCAGCGACGACGGCGAGAACGGCGGCAAGAAGGGAGCTGTTGGTGCCACCTTCGTCGTGCTCAACAGCGTCAACACCAACCGTGCCGAGGTCGGCAAGGACGCGGCGGTCTTTGCCACCGAGGACGTCGGCGTGGTGGCGATCAACGCGCGGCCGACGGACGCGAAGTTCGATTTCGACGGCGACTTCGATCTCCTCAACCCGCTGGCCTTCCTGCAGACCTCCAGCTACTACACCGAGTCGCTGGCCGGTGCCGGCGCGACGGGCGATCTGGTCCTCGCCGGGTCGTTCGCCGTCACCGTCTCTCACAACACAACCGAGGCGCTGATCGGCAAGGACGCGGTGGTCGACGCCGAAGCGGTCACTGTCGAGGCGGAGAACCGGCAAAACGCCCGCAGTCTCGCAGGCGGCCTCGGTGCGGCGCAGAAGCTCGGCATCGGCGCTTCGCTGACGGCGTAGGTTCTTCGCGACACCATCACCGCCCGCATCGACAGCGGCGCCGGCGTGCTGGCGACCGGCGCCGAGGGCGAGGGCGCGGTCACGGTCCGCGCGGCGGCCGAACAGGAATCCGGGGCGATCACCGCCGCCGCCTGCGGCGGTGTCGAGAGTGGCGCCGCCGGGGCGCTCGGCATCAACGTCTTCGACAACACGGTGACCGCCGAAATCGCCGGCCGCGCGTCGGTCGTCGAAGACCAGACCACGCACACCTACGACGGCGCCGACGTCCGTTCGGTGAACGACGCGGTCACGGTGACGGCGACCAACGACACGCAAACGAAGAGCTTCATCGGCGGCGTCGGGGTCGGCGCCAGCAAGGTCGGCGCCGGCGAGGCGCTCGCCCTCAACCTGGTGCTCAACACGACGCGCGCGGCGGTTGGTGGCAATGCCGATGTGGCCAATGTCTCGGATGGCAAGATCGACGCCGGCACCGAAGTCGCGGTCGAGGCGGCGGCGACCGAGGACCTGGTCAGCTTCGCCATCGGCGCCGCCGGCGGCGGCAAGACCGGCGTCGCCGGCACCCTTGCCATCAACACCATCGTCGCCAACACCCAGGCGTCCATCGGCAAGGACGCCGACGTCAATGTTCTGAGCGACGCGGACAAGGCCGGCCAGAGCGTCCGCGTCACGGCGAGCGACAAGACCGACATCGTCGACATCGCCGGTGGCGGCGCTGTCGCCGGCCAGACGGCGGTGGGCGGCGTGCTCGACACCAACGTCATCTGGAAGGACGTTGGCGCGCGCATCGATGGCACGGTGCGGGCCGACAACGACGTCGCGATCACCGCCGACGCCGAACAGAACCTCACCTCCATCGCCGTCGGCGTCGCCGGCGGCTCCAAGGGGATCGCCGGCTCGGTCGGCCTCGCCCTCGTGAAGAGCACCGTCGGCGCGGCCATCGGCGGCACTGCGGACGTGGTGAGCAAAGGCAATGTCGCCGTCCACGCCGAGGACGAAACCGACGTCCTGATGATCGACGGCGCCATGGGCTTCGGCTCCACGGCCGCCGGCGGATCCATCGGCGTCCCCGTGTTCGTCGGCAAGACGTGGGCGGCGATCGAGGATGGTGCCCACGTCACCGCGCTCGGCAATGCCGACACCATCGACATGCTCAACGGCGATGTGGGGCTGGTCAGCCCGATCTTCGGCGACCTCGTCAACTTCGACTTGGATAGCGCCGAAGACCGGATGAGCGAGATCGTCGAGAACGCCATCGACCTCAAGGCCAGCACCCTCGACAGCATCAAGGACACGATCCTCAAGAAGGAGGCCGGCACCGACGCCAAGCGCGGCCTCGCCGTCACCGCGTACTCCGATCAGGACATGGTCGTGCTGTCGGCGGTCGGCGCCGGCAGTTCGACATCCATCGCCGGCTCGCTGGCGACCTCGGTCGTCGCCCACGTCACCGAGGCGACCATCGGCTCCGCCACCATCAACGAGACCAACACCGGGGCGCATGAGGACCAGGAAGTGCTGGTCCGCGCCGTCGGCGACACCAACATGGTCGGTGTCGCCGGTGGCATCGCCGCCGGCTCGACCGCCATCAGTGGTGCGGGCAACGTCCTCACTATGGTCAAGACCACCCATGCGGCCATTGGCACCGGTGCCCAGGTCCGCGCCCGCGATGACGTGACCGTCGGTGCGGTGACCCGCGAACGGCTGGTCTCGGTGGCGATCAACGTCGCCGGTGGCAGCACCGGCATCGGCGGGTCGGGCGCGGTGGACGTCGTCGTCAACAACACCGAGGCCCTCATCGACGGCGAGGTCGAGACCGACGAAGACATCACCGTCGAGGCCGCCGACGACACCACCATCGTCCAGGTCGCCGGCAACCTGTCGATCGGCGGCAGCGCCGGCATCGGCGGGGCGCTGGGCGTCGCCACCATCGTCAACCAGACGAAGGCGATCATCGGCGCCAATGCCGACACCAACGCCCGCGGCAAGACGACGGTGAAGGCCGACGCCGACGAGGGCGTCTATGGCCTGGTGATCGCCGGGGCCGGCGCCGGCAGCGTCGGCGTCGCCGGATCGCTTCGGGTCGGCGTCAACGTTTCGCGCACCCAGGCCTACATCCTCGGCGACGTCAACCAGGATCAATCCTTCGCCGGTGCCGGCCAATCGGTCGACGTCTCGGCCGACAACTTCATCCGCATGGTCGGCGTCTCCGGCGGCATCGGCGGGGCCGGCACGGTCGGCGTCGGCGCGGCGGGCGACGTGTCCATCATCCGCAACAACGCCAACGCCTATATCGGCGGCGGCGCCAATGTGTATGCCCACGACGACATCACGGTGAACGCGGTTTCCAACAAGGACACCTTCACCTTCGCGCTGGCCGGGGGTGGCGGCGCGGTGGTCGGCCTGGCCGGTGCGGCGACGGTCGTCGCCGTCAGGTCGGTCATCGACGACGACATGAAGGGCCAGATGTCGGGCTCCGATCCGGATACCGGCGAGTCCGGCTCCAACTGGGAGGGCGCCGACGAGCGCAATGGCGACAGCCAGGTCGGCGGCGACCTCGGCACCACCGACGAGGCCCAGGAAAACAAGGGCATCCTGGATGCCCAGAACGACAAGGCGCGGGTCTCCGACGACTTCAACGCCACCGCCCAGGCGTCGGCCAACCAGACCCAGGCGTTCATCGGCTCGGGCGCGACGGTCAAGGCCGGCCGCGACATCAGCCTGTCGTCGACCGATTCGTCGCTGGTCGTCGCCGGGACCGGCAGCATCTCCGGCGCCCAGGTGTCGGTCGGCGGTAGCGCCACCGTCACCGTCATCGACAGCTCGGCCGAATCCTTCGTCGGCAGCGGCGCCAAGGTCGATGCCAAGCGCGACCTGACCATCGACGCGACCGCCGACGATATCGTCACCCCGTTCGCCGTCGCCGCCGGCGGCGCGCTCTATGCCTCGGTCCGCGGCTCGGCGGCGATCACCACGTTGCTCTCCGATTCCCGCGCCTATGTCGGCGACGGCGCCGAGATCAACACCGACGACGACGGCGACGACGACCAGTCGGTGGCCATCGAGGCCGACAGCAAGAGCGTCGTCGTCTCTCTGGCCGGCGACGCGGGCGGCGCCATCGCCGGGGTCGGCGCGTCCGGCAACGTCGTCACCATGGCCAAGACCACCGAAGCATTCATCGGCGCCGGCGCCGAGGTGCGGGCCAAACAGGACATCACCCTCGACGCCAACTCGCGCGACGACCTGGTCTCGGTGACGGTCAGCGCCCAGGGCGGCATCGCCGGCGTCGGCGGCGCCGCGGCGGTCAACACCGTCGTCGGCACCACCCAGGCCTATATCGACGGCGAGGACGACGAGGGCAACCCGACCATCGTCCACGCCGACGGCAGCGTGCGGGTGCAAGCGGCGAGCGACACAGAGCTCGACGTCGTGCCGACCTCGTTCAAGCTCGGCGCCATCACCGTCGGTGGTGTGTTCTCCATCAACACCCTGGCGGCCAAGACCTCGGCCCGTATCGAGGACGGCGCCCAGGTGACGGCGCTCGGCCTCGGCGAGGCCATCGACGTCTACACCGGCGAAGTGACGATCACCGAAGACACCGAGACGGTGATCGAGAGCGAAAACGACGAGGGCGAGTCCGAGACCACCGAGGTCGACCGCTCGACGCTGACCCGCGAGGTCGAGGACGGCCACGGCCTGTTCGTCATCGCCCAGTCCAACGAAGCGGTCCATTCGGTGCCGGTCGGCGTCTCCGTCGGCTTCGTTGGGCTGCAGGCGACCGTCGGCGTCAACGTCGTCGCCAGCACCACCGAGGCCAAAGTCGGCAACGGCACGACGATCAACGCCGACAATGCCGGTGCCGGTGCCGACCAGCAGGTGGCGGTTCGGGCGCGCGGCGACACGCATCTCACGACCGATGCGGTCACCGCGTCCTTCGCCGCCGGCGGCGCCAACAGCGGCACGGTGGCGACTCAGGTTCTGGCCAAGACTGTGACCGCCTCGCTTGGCGGTACCGTCGATGCCCGCGGCGGCATCGATGTCGACGCGGCCTCCCACGAAGCGGTCCGCACACTGGCGGTCGACGGCAGCATCGGCACGAGCGCCAACGCCGGGGCCTTGGGCGTCACGGTGGTATCCAACGACGTGTTGTCCGAGGTGGCCGAGGATGCCGTCGTAACGAGCGATGGCGACCTCTTCGTCGAGGCGTCCGACGACTCCGACATCGACCTCATCGCCGGCCAGGCGACGGCGGCTTTGGGCGGGGTCAGCGGTGCCGGCCTGACCGTCGGTGTCGCCTCGAACCGGGTCGAGGCACGCATCGGCGGCGAGGCCGAGACCGACGCTAAGGGCACGACCCGCGTCGCCGCGACGGCGAACCAGGACTTCGACGCCGTGACGATCTCCGGCACCGTCGCCGGCGGAATCGTGATCGGCGGCGCCCTCGGGGTCAACGTCGTCACCACCGACACCCGCGCCTATATCGGCGCCGATGCCCAGGTCAACCAGACCGAAGCCTATACGACCGATATCCAGGACGTGGAGGTCGCCGCCACGACGACCACCGATGTCGACAGCTTCTCCGGCCAGTTTGGCGTCGGCCTCCTCGGCAGCGCCGGGATCTCGGCGGACGTTCTCGTCGTCCGCAACACCACGGCCGCCTACATCGGCGACGACGCCGACGTTTCAGCCGGCCGCGACGTCCGCGTCACCGCCGACGCCGACCGCACCATCAACAGCACGGCGATCGCCGGCACCGGCGGCATTGGCGTCGGCATCGCCGGGTCCATCGATATCCTCGCCATTGGCGCCGAACTCGACGACGAGTCGCGCGAAGAACTCAACAACGACAACGGCGACATGGTCGCCGGCATGGACGCCCAGACCTCCCGGGACCACCGGGGAGACATGGAGGAGAGCGACAAGTTCACCGTCGTCCAGACCCAGCAGACCGAGGGCAACCAGAAAGACGATTTGGTCGCCGAGAAGACCACCGGCATCGGCGGCAACATCAATCCGTCGGACGATCCGCGGCCGGGCGGCACCGCGGCCTACGTCGCCAGCGGCGCGACGGTCACCGCCGGCCATGACATCGACATCCGCGCCGCCGACCGCACCCGCTTCCACGGACTCGCCGGCGGCGGCTCGGTCGGTGCCGTCAGCGTCGGCGGCATGTTCGCGGCCGGCCACATCCGCCGCGACACCCGCGCCTACACGGGCGTCGGCGCGACTCTGGAGGCTGGTAACACCATCACCATCGAGGCCAAGGCGCTGGACAACGGCGCTCCGTCGCGCATCGAGGCGATCGGCGTCTCGGCCAGTGTCGTCGGTGGCGACGGCACCATCGCTATCGCCGACGTCGACAACCGCACGACGGCCGAACTGGGCGACGGCACCACGGCCGAAGCGGAGGGCGACGTCTCGGTGACGGCGACAACGGACACCAACCTGGTCGTCGAATCCGTCGGCGCCGCGGTCTCGGTCCTCGCCTCGGCAGGCACGGCATCGGCGATCGCCAAGGTCGGCGGCGAGACGGCCGTGCGCACCGGCACCGGTGTCGAAATCATGGCCACCGACGACGATGAGGATGCGGAGGTCGCGCTGACCGCGACGACCGATGGCAGCACGACGGCCGAGGCCACTGCGGCGTCCGCCGGCATCGGCGCGGGCGGCGCCGGCGCCATCGCCTCGGTCACCGATACCGCTGATCCCCTCGCCGAGGTCGGCCTCGATTCGTTCGTCACGGCGGCCGGCGGTATCGATGTCGCCGCCACCGACGACGTCGAGAACGCCGCAATCGCGACCGGCGTCGCCATCGCCGGCGGCGCCGCGGCCGGCGGCTCCATCGCCGAGGCAATCACCGATAAGGACATCGTCGCGACGACCGGCGCCGGGGCCGAGCTGCAAGGCCACGGCATCGCCATCACCGCCGAACAGGGGAACAAGGAAGGCACACTGGCCCGCGCCGAGGCGAACGCCGGCAGCGGCGGCATCCTCCTTGGCGTCGTCGGCACCGCCGCCAATGTCGACGCGACGGTGAACGTCGAGGCCTCGACCGGCGCCGACACCACGCTGATCGACACCGAGGACGACGATGGCGTCGGCATCACCATCGCGGCGACCAACGCGGCCCGCACCCGCGCGAAGGCCTTCGGCGTGGCGACCGGCATCTTCGCCGCCGGCGGACACACGGCGATCACGACGACCGATCTCGACACCACGGCCCGGCTCGGCGCCGACGCCACGGTCCGCACCGACGAGGCGTTCGTCATCCGCGCCATCAGCGACGAGAACATCCTCGCCGAGACCATCGCCGGCGCCGGCGGCGCCGCCGTCGCCCAGGCCGGCCTGACGACGGTCAGCCACTCCGCCGACGTCTGGACCGGGACGGACGACAGCGAGTCACTCTCCGATATCATGGCCGAAAGCGTTACTGTTACGGCCTTCAACGAAGGCCTCTACGACGGCAGCCTCGACTCGACCGGCGTCGCCCTTGCCGCGGCCGATGCCGGTTTGCTCGTCGTCAACGGCAACGTGTCGGTGACCGCGCGGCTCGGCGACCACACCGGCATCGTCACCCACGGGCTCGACGTCACCGCCGACAACAGCGTCCGCAAGGACCTCGTCGACGGTGCCAACTTCAAGGTCCTGCAGGGTGGCGCGTTCGCCGCCGCCGCCGGCGGCTCCACGGGCATCCTGACCGCCACGTCCAAGGCCTCGGTCGGCGAGTCGGCGTCCATCCTCGTCACCGGAACCCCCGGGGACCAGGGAACCGCATCGGTCGTGGCACTGAACCGGCCGGTGGTCGACGACGAGTCGAAGATCGATTCTGGCGGCCTGCTGCTGGCGCCGTTGGCGTCGTCGGCGCAGAGCGTCGGCCTGACCACCGAGGTCGAGATCGGGGCGTCCACCAACCTCGCGACCCAGGCCGGCAACGTTGTCCTGGCGGCCCGCGGCGACGCCGACGTCCATGCCCGGGCGTTCGCCAACACCTATGGCCTCGCCGACGCCGGACAGGGCGCGTCGTTCGCCACTGTTAACGCCGTCGACCGGCTGTTCGTGCGCGAGGGCGCCGACATCGTCGGCATGGGCGAAGTGTTCGTCCTCGCCGGCGCGAACGCCGAAGGCGCCGGGCTGATCGAGCCGTACGCCGAGACCCGGGTCCACAACCGCACCGCCTTCCCGTTCAACGGCGTGCCGATCGCCGAAGCTCTGGCGACCCGCACGTCGACTGTCGAGATCGAGTCGGCGGCGCGTGTCGCCTCGTTGCGCCATATGACGGTGCAGGCGAACGACGGCGGGTTGCTCGCCCATCACCTCGGCCGCGCCACCGACCTCTGGAAGGAGGCCGCGGAGACCATCGCCGGCTGATTCGGCACCGACGCCGAGGGCGCGCTCGACATCAAGGGCGGCCACTCGACCAACGTCGGAGTCAGCAGCATCAACATCGACGGCACGCTGCGCACCGGCGTCCGCAACAAGATCGCCCTCACCTTCGGCACCGACTTCAGTCCGTACTATCGGGACGGCGCCGAGAAGGGCAAATACGCGGTCGGCTTCGACGAGGAAGTCGGCGAATGGCGGCTGTTCGACCTCGATGCCCTTCCGGACGATTTCGATCCCGCCAATCCGCCGGACGGCGTTCTCGTCGGCACGCTGACGCCGCTCGAGCAGTCCGAGGGCTTCGAATGGACCATCCTCACCGACCAGAACCTCGGTAGCACGATCCGTGACGAGATCGACCGTCTTGAGGTGGTCAAGGCCCGTTACGGCGCCAAATCGACGTCGGAAAGCGCCCGGGCCAAGGCTGAGATCGAAGCGCGGATCGCCTTCCTCGAAGGCATCCTGGCGACGCGGAACGCCAACGAGTTCGTCGACATCATCGAGGTTGCACCAGCCGAGGCGGCCACGGGCAACGTGTTCCTGTGGGCCGAAAACGTCACCGGCAGCGGCCTGATCGACGCCCCGGGCGACGCCGAGATCCTGATCACCAACGATTCGCCGATGCCGCTGAAGGTCACCGGCCTGACCATCCCGGACGAGCCCGGCGGCCGCATCCTGTTCAACAACGAGATCGTCCACGCCATCGAGGGATTGACGCTGATCGATGCCGAGGTCACGCCCGAGCCGCAGATCATCGTCCAGAACCGCTTCGACAAGAACTCCGTAGTCTACAACCCCGACGGCATCCCCAACCTCGGTGTTCCCGATCTCCTGGTCGCCGGCCAGATCAACAACATCAACGGCCTGGCGGCGATCCTCAACGACACCGGCAGCGTCATCGCCACCGCCGACGTCCGCGCCGACACGGTGATCATCGACGCCGGCGGCGACTTCGTGTTCGATTCGCCCGAGACGCTGCTGAACATCGGCCCACATCCCGAAGCCGGCTTCGGCCCCACCGCGGATTTCTGGGAAGCGTTCCCGGAACAGGCTTTGCCCACAAGTCCCGGTCAGAACACCATCCAACAGTTGCCTTCGGACAGCTTCACCCTTGCCGCCAACAACGTCTACATCAACGCCGACACCATCAACCTTAACGGCGTGATCGAGAGCGGGCTCCCGGACAAGACGATCCACATCAGCCAGGCCGAGGTTAACGCGGCGTTGGCCAAGGCGGCCTCGACGGGTGAGCGGTTCGTGCAGATCGATGTCGTCGATCCGTCGCTCAACGGCGCCCGGATCGTCACCGGCGGCATCAAGGCAGAGCTCGACGCCGAGCTTGGCGAGATCCGCATCCTCGACGCCGAGGTCAAGGGCGGCACGGTGCTGCTCTCCGGCCGCATCGCTTCGACCGGCGACGGCAAGGTCAACGTCATCGACGGCTTCGGACGGATTGTCGTCACCAACGACTCGACCCTGCCGGTCAGCATCGAGGCGATCAATACGGGCGGTATCGAGGGGCAGATCACCCTGATCGACAAGGCCAAGAACAACGGCCTCGGCCTGCCGCTGGTCACCCAGTTCGAACGTGTCGGCGACTCGATCCAGATCTACGACAACCTCAATCTGGAGACGCTGGTCGCCGAGCGGCTGGCCGGCGGCGCGGGCGACCGGACGAGCAGCTACGATCCGCAAGCCAATCTCCGCTACAACTGGATGACCGGCAAGGCGACGACGACACAGACCGAAGAGAGGTGGCGCCGCGAGTACGACAAGTTCCTCGGCTTTATCCCGACGGGCAGCCGCGAATTCCGCAACCAGGACCGGATCTTCCACCAGGAACGCCAGCTCAGCGACGCCGAACTGCCCGTCGGCGATTACGTGGCGCCGCGTACCGCGTCGCAGGAATACACATACGGCCGCGAAAACCACGTCCTCTCCGACGAGGTCATCCGCCAGACCGACACCGACGGCGTCTATTGGGAGTGGCGCTGCTGGGCGATCTTCTGCGCCCCGTTCAAGACCTCGTGGTTCGCGCGCACAAAGGTCACCGAGAAGGGCGACGTCACCTACAACTTCCATTCCGTCGCCGCGGACCGGCGGATCGGCATCGAGTTCATCGGCTACGACGAGGGCTTCGTCGGCATCGACAGCCGCGGCGGCGTCAACATCGCCGGTTCGATCAACAATGCCGGCGGCGCAACCGAGATCGCGACGACTGAGGGCAGCATTGTCAACAAGACCTCGGTCGGCAGCATCCGCTCCGGCGCGCTGACACTCGAGGCGGCGCAGGGCTCGGTCGGCGCCGCTGACAATCACCTGCGCCTGACCCAGAAAGCCGGCGATACGCTCTCCGTGACTTCGGGGCAGGACATCTATCTCGAATCCGCGCGCGGTGACCTGATCTTCTCGCATCTCGAGACCGGCAGCGGCTCGGTCGGCCTGATCGCCGACGGCAGCCTGATCGGCGACGGCGACAGCGTGATCACCGGCAAGAGTGTCCGTCTCGAAGCCCGCCGCGGCACCATCGGCTTCGGCGAAGCAGGCGTCCGCGTCGACACCGACGCCGAGGGCGGCGGCACGCTGACCGTCATCGCCGGCGCCGGCGACGTCAATGTCGAGGAAGTGTCCGGCGACCTGCGCATCGAGCGGATCGTCACCCCCGGCGACGTCGAGCTGACCGTCAGCGGCAACGTGCTCGACGCCAACAAGGAGGAAGTCGCCGACACAGCGACCATCCAGCAGCTGCGGGCACTGTGGACCGACCTCGGGCTGACCGGCGACGCCGCCGAGCAAAAGAAGGCGGACGAGATCGCGGCTTACGAAAGCTCCCAAGAACAGGCCTACCAGGACTACTGGGGCCTCCGGAACGCGACCGACGATCCCGGCACGTACAACCCAGACTACGCCTATGTCGTCTCCACGGCCGAGCGTCAGGCGCTGACGGACGCCGGGCTGGACGAGGCAGGCATCCAGGAGCACGCCGACAGCCGCACCCAGGCCTATCACGACGGCCACGCCCTGTTCGGTGACGACCCCTACGATCCGGCTTTCTCGTACACCGCGGGCGCCGACGAGATCGCCGACATCACCGAGGGCTACAAGTGGACCGAGGCCGAGCTGACGACCCTCATTCCGTCGTTCGCGATGAAGGATACGCCGGACACCACGGTGGTCATCGAGGGCGCCAATATCCAGGCCCGTCACGTGACCATCAACGCCACCGGCCAGATCGGTTCGGAGAAGGACGCCATCGAGCTCGACCTCACCGGGCCCAACGCCTTCACCGACGAGGTCAAGACCGCGCTGGCCGCCGCCGAGCAGGACGGCATCGTTCGCGAGGGCGACCGGATGATCATCGAGCGCAAGGAGGACGTGGACATCGACGCCGGTGAGTCCATCAGCCTGTCGGCCAGCGGCCACATCTTCCTGGGCTCGGAAACCGACATCAACATCCGCGCCGTGGCCACCGATCAGAACGTCCGCGTCAAGGTCGGCGGTGGCATCTACAACGCCCGCGACGACGACGGCGCCAACGTGACCGCCGATTCGGTGATCCTGGAGGCCTCCGGCGGCGGCATCGGTACGGCCGAGAAGCCGTTCATCCTCGAACAATCCGGTGCCGTCGGCCTGGTCGCCCGCGCCGCCGAGGACGTGTACATCGGCGGGCACGCCGGCGACCTCAGTGTCGATTCGGTGTTCTCCAGCCAGACCGTCACGCTCATGAGCCCGGGCCGGATCCTCGATTGGCGCGAGGACACCAAGGTCGACATCGCCGCAGTGGGGATCGTCCTCGAGGCCGGGGCCGGCATTTGCCTCACCGGCGGCGCCGACCTCGCCCTCGACATCGATACGGCGGCCGGCGACGGCGGTACGCTGACGGCGATGGCCGGCGATGGCAGCGTCAACATCATCGAGACCTCGGGCGACCTGCGCATCGAGCGGTTGGAGACCACCGGCGACGCCACCCTCACCGTTCCCGGCAGCATCCTCAATGGCCGCGACGATGACGCCGCCGCCCTGTTTACCGGGACCCTCGATCTGGTCAGCCTCGGCGGCGGCGTCGGTGAAGACGGCAAACCGCTGACCCTCGATCAGGCCGAGGGCGCAGCGCTCAACGCCACGGCGATCGACGATGTGTCCGTCGCCACGGCCAGCAGCGACCTGTTGATCGGCTTCGTCACGTCCGACGCGGATGTCACTTTGGAGAGCGGCGGCGGCATCTTCGACTGGAACGCCGATCTGGACGTCGACGTCCTCGCCCGGCACATCGCGCTCAACGCCACCGGTGACATTGGCGCGGCGGGCGGACCGGAAGGAGCGTTCGACGTCGACACCCACGACCACACCGGCCGCGTCGCGATCGCCAGCGGCGGCGGCGCCTACATCTACGCCCCGTTCAGCCTCAGCGGGTTCGGCGAGGTCGATGTGGGCGGCGTACTCGAAGCGGAATCCGCCGGCGATCTGATCCTGCACGACCGGATCACCACCAACGGCAACGACGTGCGGCTGACCAGCGGCGGCGACATCACGTCGGACGAAACCGGCGGCATCGACTCCGGCACCGGTGCCATCACCCTGCAGGCGGCGAACGATCTGCAGATGAGCTGGCTCAAGGCGCTGGAATCGGTCTCCCTCGAAGCCGAAACCATCGTCGTCGGCGCGCTTGTGCAGGGCGAGGAAGCCACCGCTCCGCTGGTCGTCCGCGCCGGAGGACCCGAAAACGGGGCCGCTGAAGAGCTGGCCATCACCTACGAGGCGCCCAGCGGCATCCGCTTCACAGGCCTCCAGGTCGGGATGGCGGAGGTCGAGGGGATGGGCACCCGGCTGGAAGTCAGCGGCGGAAGGATTTCCGGCGAAGGGCTGTTCTCGACAAGTTCCGTCGATGTCCTCGTCGATAACATGATGAGCGCTGGAGCGCCCAGCGACGTGCAGCTGTTCCCGCAAGGTGGCAGCATCAACTTCACCATCGATGGAACGACGGTCACCACCGATGCCTTCGTTGTCCGGTTCGACGCCGGGTTCACGGTCATCAGCACGGCGGCCGGCGGCATGAACGCCCTCGACGAGGCGACCAAGCAAGGCCAGACCGGCTCGACCGGAGGCGGGCAGTCTCAGCAGACCGGCGGCACCGGCGCCAGCATCGAGGGCGGAGGTGTCAACGTCGATATCGGCGGCGGGCTCGGCGGCTTCACCACCGAAGCGGGCGAAGAAGAGGGAACCACAGAGGACGGCAAGCCCGGCGAGGAGACGGGCGGGCCTGGCGAGAAGAAGGCCGAAGAGCAGAAAGAAACCGAGAAGAAGGAACTTGAGTCCGAGGAGAAAAAGGCCGAGGAAGAAGAAAAGGAAGATGAAGAGGAAAAAGAGAAAAAAGAAGAAAAGAAAGTAGACGAAGAAGAAAAGGAGAAAAAAGAGGAGACAAAAGAAAAAGAAACGAAGAAAACTCCAGAGGAACAGAAGAAGAAAGAGCAAGAACCTGCTGAAAAAGAAGCAAAGAAAGAAGAGCCGACGAAGGAGCAGCAGCAGAAGCAGCAATCGGTGAAGGAAGAGGCTGAGAAGCAGGCGGAACAGAAGCAGGGCCCGCAGAAACAGAGTCCGCAGGATAAGGCTCCGGAGAAGAAGGTGCCGGAGGACACCGTCGAGAAGAAGGAACAGCAGCAGGGGCCGCAACAACAGGGGCAGCAGCAGCAAGGTCCGCAACAACCACAGCAGCAGCCTCAGCAGCAGACCGGCGAGCAGAAGCCCGGGCAGCAAGGCCCGCAACAGCCGCAGCAACAGCCAAAGCAACAAGGTCCCGAAAAGAAATCAGCGGAGCAGCCACAGAAGCAGCCGCAAAAGCCGGGTCCGCAGAAGCCTCAACAGCAGCCGCAGCAGCAGAGCGCAGTGCAATAGGGCGGCGACCGGCCTGAAACCAGCGCGGCACCAATCCCCTAGCCAGAATGCCAGCGGTTCTCACAGGACGCCCGATTTGGGGCGCTGCACAAATCCACTTTCTCTATGCGGAAATATTAATATGATGGCTACTGGGGGATATTCTACCGATGGTCCTGGTCGACTCGTCGACACCGCTAACACGTCAGTACCGGTCGAGCGGCATCCGCGCCGCCTGCCGGACTTTGCTGGGCGGTCTGATCGTCGCCGCCCTCGCCATCGCCGCAGCACCGGACGTCCACGCCCAGCAGCAACAGTAGCTCGACGAAGGCGCGACGCAAACCCAGACCCCCGAAAGGACCCGCAAGAAGCTCGAGGAGATCCGCCGCGAGGAACGGCTGCGGAAAGGCCCCGGCTTCGAACTTCCGGTTATCGAAACCGAAGGCGAGGGCGTTCGGATCCCCAAGCGGGGCGAAGGGCCCAAGTTCCTCGCCCGGCGCATCGACATCCCCGAATCGGAGATCCTGTCGGCGGAGGAGATCGGCGCCATCGTCTCGCGCTACGAGGGGCGCGAGGTCGAGCTCGCGGACCTCTACGAACTCGTCGCCGAAATCAACGCGCTCTACCGGGAAAAAGGGTTCGTCACGGCGCGGGCGCTGCTACCGCCGCAAACCATCTCCGAGGGCGTCGTCATCATCGAACTGATCGAGGGCATCGTCGGGCGAATTCGGATCGAAGGCAACGCCTACACCCGGCCGGAATTCATCGCTGGACGGCTCGATCTAGAGGAGGGCGACCTCGTCAACATGGAAATCCTCGAGCGCGCACTGATCCGGTTCAATAAGCTGAATTCCGTCCGCCTCGGCGTGCGGCTCGAACCGGGCGAGGAATTCGCCACCACGGATATCGTCGTGCTCGCCGAGGAACCGCAGCTGTTCACCTTCACGCCCTATTTCGACAGCGACGGGACCGTCGCCACCGGCGAATACCGGACCGGCGGACTGGTCGGCATCGCCGCGGCCTCGGGCAGCGCCGATCCGGTGTCCCTCGGCTTCACCCGGACCAATGGTCTGCACTCCGGCTTCCTCTCGTACGCGGTGCCGCTGACCACCTGGGGGACGCGGTTGAGCTCGACCGTCAGCGTGTCGAAAAGTGAGATCAAGCGCGGTCCCTTTGGCGGCATCGGCATCACCAGCAGTTCCCGCCAGTTCGGTGTGCGCCTGAGCCAGCCTCTCTTCATCAATCGCTACTTCCTGGTCAGTGTCGATGCCGGACTCGACGAGAGCGATTCGACCAGCGATCTGGCCGGTCTCGAGCAGAAGACCGGCATCGGCAAGGGGTCGGGCGGACTGGTCGTCGAGGGCACCGGCGATACCGCGTTCTGGACAGTCGCCGTCCGCGGCAACCGGTTCTACGCCGAGGTCGAGACGGCCGGCGTCGAGGCACGGACCTACCACACGACGCTGGCGACCGAGGCGGCCTATTACCAACGCCTCGGCGAAACCTTCGCGTTTTTCTTTCGCGGACGCGGCCAATACGCCCACGGCGAACCCCTGCCCCCGGCGGAGCAGTTTTACAACGATGGCGCCACCTCGTTACGCGCCTACGAATCGTTCGAGTTTGCCGGCGACGACGGCTACAACGCGGTGGTCGAACTGCAGGCCAACATTCCGCTGGCGGAACTGCGCATGGCGAGCCAGGACGTCGATCCGACCCTGCAGCTCTACGTCTTCTACGATCACGGAGGCGCCTTCCCGTTCCGCGCCAAGGGGACGAAACAGATCCAGCGGATCGATTTCGCCAACGCGGCGGGGTGCCGGTTTCCGGGTTTTCGATCTCCTGGGCGGCGGGTCCGTAGACGCGTTCTACGCGCGCAGCCTGGACGGGCGCCATCGCGGCGTCGAGCGGGACCCCCGGGTTCAGTTCAGCGTTCGGTTCGGGTTCTAGCAGGCTGTTGAAGAAGTCGCCTGCTCGGCTTTGAGGGTGGTCTCGTCGCCGAGGTGGTATGCAAGCTCGATCTCGAGCGTGCCGTTGTCGAGC
>Ga0209366_1000141_pt1 | contig 19738 bp, 21 predicted proteins | sample WorMetmaBAHAMAS2_FD_187391 | JGI IMG/M metagenome (GOLD analysis project Ga0209366, IMG submission 187391) | Marine gutless worms symbiont microbial communities from Max Planck institute for Marine Microbiology, Germany - Inanidrilus... | ecosystem: Host-associated > Annelida > Digestive system...
GTCATCCTCAATGCACGCATGCGTGACCACATGGCCCAAATCGCAACCACGGAAACACCGCTCCTCCGCGTCGCATAACAAGACGGTTGCTCACCCCACTCTGCGAGGGGCGGCTGTGTTGTCAGTCCCCCACGCACCGGAATCCCACCATATCCAGGCCGATGTCGTTCGGGTTCCCGTGCCGATAGGAGGTGCGCAGGCACCACGGGTTGTTGCCCCATCCGCCGCCGCGCAGGACGACCTGGTCCGGGCGGCCCGGGAAGCGGCTGGACGTCCATTCCCAAACGTTGCCGGCCATGTCCAGCGCGCCGAAGGGCGAGGCGCCGGCGGGATAGGTCCCGCCAGGCGCGGTGGTCCGGTACCCGTCCGCCGCGCTGGGAGCGCAGCAGGAAACGGTGCCGAAGTTCGCACGGCGCGTTCCGTCCTGGGCCGGCGTCTCGTTTCCCCAAGGGTAACGCCGGCCATCTTCTCCGCGCGCGGCAAATTCCCACTCAGCCTCGCTCGGCAGGCGCAGTCCCGCCCAGGCGCAGTAGGCCGCCGCATCGCGGGCCGAGACCTGGACAACGGGGTGATTGCCGCGGCCGTCGAGACTGCTGTCGGGGCCGGCGGGATGGCGCCAGTCGGCGCCCGGCAGCTGATGCCAATGGCTGTCCCAGACGTAACCGAACCCGCGGCGTTCCGGATCGGTCCGGTGTCCGGTGGCCGCCACGAAGTCGGCGAACTGCCGGTTCGTGACTTCCAGCCGCATGATCGTGAATGCCTCGACCGTGACCATGTGCGGCGTCTCGTCCGGCCCGCCTGCCGCGTCTCCCATCAGGAAGGTTCCGCCCGGCACGACCAGCATGTCCTCGCCGGCAAGGACCGGTCCGACACCCGCGCCGAAAACCGCCAAGGCGAACGACGGCGCGCTAAGGGTGTTCACGCCGGCGCCGTGACCAGCCGGGCCATTTCCCGGGCCGGCGCAGCTTCCATGGCATCGCCCTGTTGCCGCATGTCCATCGTCCGATCAACTGGTCGGACCGGCGCAGCGGAACCAGGTCTGGGTCGGTCCCGCATCGGCTGCGCCCGGCCATGCGTGGGCGCTGACGTGGATCGTGTCCTCGTCCAGCATCACCATGAAGAACATCACGCCCGCATCGGGATCACGCGCCGGGACCGTGTAGATGAACGCATGCCGGTCATAGTCGCCGGTCGCCAGCGTTCCAGCCGGGGTGGTAATCCTCGGCCCGTTGATGGCCATGAGGCGGCCGTCGGAAAAGCACCATTTGCCGTAGATGGCGTCGGCCGCTGCCGGGCGTCCCGTCAGCGCGGCGGCAAGGGCGAGCCCGGCCAAGGGGATGCAACGGTTGGCTGACATGGACACGATCCTGCTCTGCGATGCCGGTGCGCGGACCTAAACGCGACAAATGGATCGTAACGGATCGCCGGCCCGGCGTAAGGGCCTTTCCGCCTCAAGGACAGTATCGTGAAGGACCGCTCCTTGGACTCAGGCCGCGGCCTTGTCCTGCTGCAGGGGCTCGTCGCCGTACTTTGCGGTCAGCGCGGACTTTGTTTCTTCATCGTCGATAACGAAGGAAACACCGCATTCGTAGGTGCCCACCTGGACGATCGTGGGGCGCACGTCACCGACGTCCGGGACCCGCAGGTGGATGGCCTTGCCTTCGAACGGGCTTTCGATGCCGTTCAGGTAGGCGCCGCCTGTCGAGATATTCCTGATCATGCAGGGCCGCCACGAGCCGCTGCTGTTGTATTTCGCCTCTACGTCGATCGTGACCCGCTTTTGCTTGCGCCGGTCACCGGCATAGGAGGTGCGCAGGACCTTCTTGAGGTTCGACTCAAGGTCCGTCATGGAGACCGAGATGTCGTCCGACGCAGTAGAGACGTCGTGGGCAAGGGTACTGGCCTCGCTGGACGCGGCGGAGACCTGGCTGATGCTGGACGAAACCTCCTGCGTGCCTTGCGAAAGCTGATGCGCGTTCTCGGCGATCTCGCGGGTTGCGGCTTCCTGCTTCTCCACGGCCGAGGCAATTGTCCGCGACCGTTCATCCAGTTCAAGGACCGTGCGGCCGATCGCATCGATCGCGTTGACCGCACCCGCCGTGGCATCGCGGATAGAGCGAACCTGATCGCCGATCTCATCCGTCGCTTTGGCCGTCTGATTGGCCAGGTTCTTCACCTCGTTCGCAACCACGGCGAAACCCTTACCGCTTTCCCCGGCACGTGCGGCTTCGATGGTGGCGTTCAGGGCCAAGAGGTTGGTCTGCTCGGCGATCTCGCTGATCAGCGAGACCACATCGCCGATCCTGCCGGCGGCTTCGGTCAGGCCCTTGACTGAATCGTTTGTCAGACGCGCTTCCTTGACCGCACCCGTCGCCACCTCGGCCGACTGGTTCACGTTCGTGTTGATCTCGCTGGCAATGTCGGCCAATTCGCTCGCTGCCGCGGCGACCGTCGCCACATTGGCGGAGGCCTGCTCGGAGGCGGACGCAACAGTGATCGCCTGGGTGTTCACGTCGTTGGCGGTGTTGCCCATCTGCTGGGCATGGTTCCGCATCTGGTCGGTCTTGTCCGCGATCTCCTTGACCGAGGTCTCAAGCGTCTCTTCCAGTGCAGCGGCCAAAGAGCGCATTTCCCCGCGGATCGCCTCCTGCCGTTCTTCCGCCTCGTTCTCGCGCTCCTGCCGCAGGAGGTCCGCCTCTTGGGACTGCTGCTTGAAGACGTTGACGGCGCGGGCCATCTCGCCGATTTCGGTCCGCCGCTGGAGGAAGGGGATGTTGCAGTCGTGGTCGCCGTCTGCCAGGCGCAGCATGACGCCCTGGATCATCATCAGGGGTTTGACGATGAGTTGGGCGAAGAACAGGCTGGCCAGGACAGTTATCAGTAGTGCGGCGGCCCCGCCTCCCCAGAGGACTCTTTCGGAGAGCTGCCCTTGCGCCACGGATGCCGCCACCGCGTCCGCGGTGCTGTTCCCGATCTCGGTCATCAGGCTTTCCGTGTCGATTTGCAGGATCAGTGCGGTGGCCTGTATGTCTGCGGCCAAGCTGGCCGCCGTCCCCATGTCACCGCCGCGCAGGGCCCTGAACACCCGCTGTGCATTGGCCGACAAGGTGTCATGGGATTGCTTGATCCGCTCAACCGCTTCGCCCACGTAGGCGAAATCGACTGTCGTGTTGGATCCGCGTGCAGCTTTGGCCGCAAGTGCGCCCAGGTGGGTGATGCTTTCATCGACCTTGTTTCGATGCGCCTCAAACTCGGAAACTGCCGCGTTGAACGAGGTTTCGGCCGCGACGTTCGTGGCCATCTCGCCCCCGAAGCGGATCGCGCGCTCGATGCTGGCCGCCTCGCCGAACTGGTTCACTGTGATACCGGCCGCCATGTTGGCAATGGGGAGGTCCCGTTCCGCAATGCTGCTGAGGGCATTGCTGAGGGACTTCAGCTGGAGGTCGGCAAACGAGATCATGCCGAACAAGACCAAAGTGCTGAACAGGGCCAGGCCGATAAGGCGCTGCCGGATGCTTAGACTTGAAAACACGCTGCCCCCCATTCGTCGATTGCGGGTCCGGACGGGTCGTAGAGTCCAGGAATCACTCAGAAAAATCTGACGGTTGCAGGAATATGTCAGTATCCATAAGAAAAGATGAATGCCGGCAACCGCGACGAGAAAAGCCGTGTTTTTCCTGATGGTTGTGGTACCGGGGTATCGTCGTTCCGGTTCGGCGACGCGCCGGCCGGACGGAGATGCGGCGCTGCGGCGTCAGGCCGGCACGGTCTCTGCGATCAATTCCATCGTGGCCTGAACCCCGCCCTTGCCGTGCGGGATGTCCAGGGCGATCAGGCCCGCCTCGACCGCGGCCAGGGTGCCCAGGATCATCGGCGCGTTGACATGGCCCATATGGGCAATGCGAAAGGCCCGCTCGCTGAGCGCCCCGATCCCGACCCCCAGGACGACACCCCACCTGGTATCGCAATAGTCCAGCAGGGGGCGCGGATCGGTCCCGTCCGTCATCACGATCGTGGTCACCGAATTCGCCCGGGCTTCGGGATCCGTGACACTGAAATCCAGCGTGCCGCCTTGGCTCCAGACCGAAACCGCCTGCCGCACCGCCTCGGCCAGGATCCGATGCCGTTCAAAGACGTTTTCCAAGCCCTCTTCGAACAGGAGATCCAGTGCCTTGCGCAGGCCGAACAGCAGGTGTTCGGGCGGCGTGCCGCAGTATTTCTGGTAGTGCAGCGGCCCCTCGCGCCCGGTCCAGTCCCAGTAGGACGTCCGGAGATCTGCGCCAGGATGTGCCGCAATGGCTTTCGGCCCGGCGGCCACGAAGCTGAGGCCCGGCGGTGTCATCAGGCCCTTTTGCGCCGCACTGACGGTGACGTCGACGCCCCACGCGTCCATCTCGAACGGCATGGTTGCCAGCGAGGCGATGGTGTCGACCATATAAAGGGCGCGGTGCCCCACCTCCTCGATGACCTGCCCGATGGCCGCCACGTCGTTGACGACGCTGGTCGAGGTGTCGACCTGCACCACCATCACCGCCTTGATCCGGCCATCCGGGTCGGTCTCCAGCCGGGCCTTGACCGCCGCGGGATCGACCCCCCCCCTGCCTCTTGCTGGGCAGGATCTCGGTTTCGACACCCAGCATCGCCGCCATCTCGCCCCAACTCACGGCAAAGCGGCCGCTTTCAAGCACCAGAACCAGGTCGCCGCGGCTGAGGACGTTGGTGATTGCAGCTTCCCAGGCGCCGTGCCCGTTGGCGGCCTATATATAGGTCCTGCCCTCGGTGCCGAAGACGCGGCGCAGATCGTCCAGCAGGCTGGTGGTGACCCCGACCAAGCTGCCCCCGTAGATCTCAACTGCCGGGCGGTGCATGGCGCCCAACACCTCGTCGGGCACCGTCGTCGGTCCGGGAATACTCAGGAATTCGCGCCCGCTTCGCACTGTCATGGCGGCCTTGTCCTTAATCTCGCTGTCCGCCCGACCAATCTAGAGGCCGCCGCTCGCCGCGCAAGGGCATTGCGCCGAACTGGGCTCAGGACTGTGCCTGTTCCTGGCTTCGCATGGCACCCAGAACCCTGAGGGCGATGCAGGCCGCACCATAGCCGTTGTCGGCGTTGACGGCTGCGATCCCGGGTGCGCAACTGGCAAGGGCGCTGTCGACGGCGACGCGGCCACCGCTAGCGACGCCGTAGCCCTGGGATGTGGGGAGTGCGATGACCACGCTGCCGACCAGGCCCCCGACCACGCTGAACAGGGCGCCTTCCATACCCGCCGCGACGATGACGACGGGGTGCCGCCGGACTTCCTCCAGACGCTCCATCAGGCGCCAGAGACCAGCAACGCCCACGTCGGCGATTTCTGTCGCCGTCTCGCCGCCGAACGCCAGGGTTCGAGCCGCCTCCCGCGCCGGGCCCAGGTCCGAGGTTCCGGCGGTCAGGATAGCCACATTGCCGTTGCCCTGCGGCGCGGGCGGTCGGCCCCAGAAACCGGTCCTGGAAAGCGGTTCGTAGTTGATCGCGGTCCTGTGGGTCTCGTCCAGGCTCTCCAGCGCCTGGGGCGAGAGCCGCGTCAGCAGGCCGGCCTCGATGTTGCCGACGGACGCGTCCAGGATTGCCGAGATCTGCGACGGCGTCTTGCCCTGGCAGAAGACCGCCTCGGGCAGGCCGATGCGGTCCTCGCGGGAGAAATCCAGAACGGCGTCGCGGGTCATCGGGCGGGTCCGGCGCCGTTTTCGTGCAAAAAGGCACTGCCGCGGCGGTAGGCCTCCAGCCGGGGCGGTTCGGATTGCCCGGCTGTACGCGCGATCTCTGCCCGTCTGGGCAGCAGGTCCGCGTCGCCTGTCGCGGCGATGCGGCTCAGACTGTCGGGATCGAGTTCCAGAACCAGGCCGTCGCGCCTGACACGACAACGGACGCTCTCGGGCATCGTTCCGCGTTTTTCAAGCCAGTCGGACGCCGCCTTCTCAATGCGGTGGACCAGGCCCAGCGTTTCCGCCGCAACCGGGATTCCGGTCTCGATCCGGCTGGACAGACAGGGCTGGGCAGGCAACTCGGCGATATCGGCAAGCCCCAGCGACCGGGCCAGCATCCTGACCTCCGCCTTGCCGATGCCTGCTTCCACATATGGGTGGCGGACGCCGTTTGCTTTCGCCGCTTCCAGACCCGGCCGGTAGTCGCCCAGATCATCAACGTTCGTCCCCGACAGCAAGGCGCCCTCGGTGAGGGTCCGCATCGCCGCATAGAGGTTGGACTTGCAGAAGAAACAGCGATTGACCGGATTGGCCAGATAGGCCTGGTCCCGGAATTCGCCCGCATCGGCGAATCCGGACGGTCCAGCCCTCCGCGCGTGCGATTGCCCTGACCCGTTCGGTCGCCTCCGGCGGGACCGCCGGTGAAATCGCGTGAAAGATGCGGGTGTGTTCAGGGGCGTGCCGGTGCAAGGCGACCGCCAGCGTGACGCTGTCCACGCCGCCGCTGACGGCGACCGTCTCGGGTCCGATGGTGTCCGCGACCTGCCACAGCCGTTCTGCGATTTCCGACGCCATCGGCCTACCCCTTGCCGTCCGGGTCGGTGTCGCCCGTCAGCGCCCGGTCCTCTGCATGACGTGCCGCACGGCGGCGTGCGGCATGGCCGCCGGCGATCCCTTCCAGCCCGGACGCCTCTGCCTTTGCCGTCGGCCCGCCCGGACGGGCCGCTACCTTCACGCCCGGCGCGCCGGGGTGCAGGGCGCGGTCCAGGACGACCCGGTCCTGGACCTGCCAGCGCAGGCCGATGGTCGCGGTTTCAACCAGGCAAGCGTCGATTACAGGCTGCACCCGTTCCGGCCGGCACAGAACCTGGATGTGGGTGGCGATCCGGTTCTTCTTGGCGTAGACCGGCGCCTGGGTCACGTCCAGCACCCCGTCGGCGCTGCGAATCTTCTCAAGGCCGATGGCCAGGTCTTCGGCCGTCTGGTCGTCGACCTCGAAGGTGATCACGCCGACCTGTTCGCGGCTGCGGGCCGCCGGCCGATCTTCCGTCCCCGCCGCCATGGCAAGGACGCGCAGGCAGTTGGGCATGCCAGGCAGTGTCTTCGTGCCGAAGCCCAGACCCTGTCCCGTCAGCCGGTGCGGCCGGCTTGGCTTGTGCGGCGCCGGCGCGAGGTGCTTCAGGATAGCCGCGCCCGTCGGCGTGACGCGTTCCCCGGGGACCCCGTCGTCGAAGACCTCGAATCCTTCCAGCAGCAGCGCCGTGGCCGGTGCCGGGACCGGAAGCGTACCGTGCGCCGTTTCGACCCGCCCGCTGCCGACCGGCAGCGGGCCCAGCGACCAACCGCGGACATCCAGGGCGTCGATCACATAAGCGGCGCCGACCACGTCGGCCAACGTGTCCCACGCCGCCAGTTCGTGGAAGTGCACCCGGTCGGTCTCGATCCCGTGCACCCTTGCTTCGGCTTCGGCCAACAGGGCGAAGATGTCCAACGCCCGGGCCTTCACGGTCGCCGCCAGCCCGCTTGCGTCCAGCGCGGCGCGGATCGCGGCATAGTGCGGATCCCGCGCGGGCATCTCTTCCGACCCGGCGGCCAGGGCGAAGCCGTAGCCCTGGAAGCCGTGTCCCCGTTTCTGTGTGAAGGCCGGCGCGCAGGCCTGCGGCAAGCCAGCATCGCGCATCGCCGCGACCGCGCCGTCCGCCAGGACCGGTTCCAGATCGACCAGCGCCGCCAGGAACATGTCGCCGGCGATCCCGCCCACGGGGTCGAGATGTATGAATGAAACCTCTGATTCCATGCCGTCCCGTTCTCCTGCGGCCGGACTATGGCACGGCGCGGGCGCGCGGGAAACCGCCCCCTCGGGCACCCGGCGGTCTCGCACGCTTGTGAAGGTGCCGCGGCCATTCGCCCGTTTGAATGGCGGTGCGCGAGGCCCTACCATGGTCACGGCGCGGTAAGCGATCATCGATTGGCAGGAGACCGGTCCGACAATGCTGAACCGACGCAGATTCCTGGGGTTGGGCAGTGCCGCCGGCGTCGGCCTTACGGGGCTGGGTGCGGCTGCGCGCCAGGGGGCGGCACCGGCCGAGGAACCCCGCATCCGCCGCCATGTGGTGCTTGGGCGGACCGGGCTTCGCGTGTCCGACATCAGCTTTGGTTCCGCCAGTTCCACCGACGTCAACTTGGTGCGCCATGCTCTGGACCGGGGCGTCACCTTCTTCGACACGGCGGAAAGCTACCGGTTCGGTTGGGCCGAGGAAGCGATCGGCGAGGGCCTGCAGGACGTGCGGGACAAGGTGGTCATCGCCTCCAAGACCAAGGCGCGGACGGGAGACAGGCAGGCCGACATGATGGAGGCCCTGGAAGGCAGCCTGCGCCGCCTGCGGACCGACTATGTGGACATCTATTTCAACCACGCGGTCAACAACGTGGCCCGGATGCAGAACCAAGAGTGGTTCGAGTTCACCGAGCGGGCGAAGGCCCAGGGCAAGATCCGCTTCACCGGCATGTCGGGGCACGGCAGCCGGCTGGTTCCCTGCCTGGAGTATGCCATCGACAACGACCTGGTGGACGTGGTCCTGGTCGCCTACAGCTTTGCCCAGGATCCGGGTTTCACCGACAAGATGCGGCAGGCGTTTCATTACGTGGACATGCAGCCAGGCCTGCCCCGCGTCCTGGACAAGGCGAAAGAAAAGAACGTGGGCGTCATTGCGATGAAGACCCTGATGGGCGCGCGTCTCAACGACATGCGGGCCTTCGAACGCGAAGGCGGTACCTTTGCGCAGGCCGCCTTTCGCTGGGTCCTGGCCAGCCCCGGGTGGACGCGGTCGTGATCTCGATGACCTCGGTCGAACGGATCGACGAATACGTCGCCGCGTCGGGCAAGCCCGAGATCCGCGGCGGTGATTTCAACCTGCTGGCGCGGTATGCCTATCTGCAGGATGCACGCTATTGCCGCCACGGCTGCGATTTCTGTGCGGACGCGTGCCCCGACGGCGTTGCCATCGCCGAAGTCTTGCGGACCCGGATGTACGCCGTCGACTACGGCGACACGGTGATGGCCAAGGCCGACTATGCGGCACTGGATGGCGGCGCCACCCAATGCCTGACCTGCCTGGGCGCCTGTCCGCACGGCCTGCCAATCCCCGAGCTGACCCGCGATGCGTCGACCCGGCTCGGTTGAGATGGCGGCCGGTGTGCCGGCGGCCCTGTTCTTCGCGCATTTCCTGGTGCTGCTGTCCTGCTGGACGCTGATCATCAAGTATCTGCTGCCGGTGGCCTTTGCCCTGGCCGAAGGGGTGCCGCTTGCGACCCATGTGATGTGGGATTTCTGGTGGGTTGCGCATCTGTTCCTGGCCTGGGCGCTGGTCCGGCGGCCGCCTTATCTGTTCCTCGTCGGCACCCTGATCGCGGCGGTTGAAATCGTCATCGTGGTCACGAAATTCGCGCTGTTTCTGCCGGCGCCGGACTGGACGATCTGGACCATGAACTGGTTCGTGAACAAGGTCTTTGTTCTGGGCTGCTTTTCCCTCATGCTGCCCTGGCTGCTGGCCAATCGGGGCGTGCTGGGCCCGGCCCAAGGCGGCCGGAAAATCGAGGGGACGTCATGAAGCTGGAAAACAAGGTCGCAATCGTCACCGGCGGGGCAAACGGGATCGGCCGCGCCATCGCCCTCAGGTATGCCCAGGAGGGTGCGCAGGTGGTCATCGCCGATATCCAGCGCGACAAGGCGGATGACCTGGCCGCGGAGATCTCCGACGGCGGCGGGGCCGCCCTGGCGGTAGGGCTGGACGTCACCCAGGAGGCGGAGATCGACGGCCTGATTGCCGCAACGCTCGAACGTTTCGGCCGGATCGACATCCTGGTCAACAACGCGGCGATCTTCGAGATGCAGCCGCTGTTGGAGGTCACGCGCGAGAGCTGGGACCGGATCTTCGACATCAATGTGAAGGGGATGTTCTTTGTGTTGCAGGCCGTGGCCCGCCAGATGGTTGCCCAGGGCGACGGCGGCAAGATCGTCAATCTGGCCTCCCAGGCTGGACGCCGGGGCGAGGCCCTGGTTGTCCAGTACTGTGCCAGCAAGGCAGCCGTCATCAGCATCACCCAGTCTGCCGGCCTCGCCCTGGCCAACGAACGCATCAACGTGAACGGCATTGCGCCTGGGGTGGTCGACACGCCCATGTGGGACGTGGTGGACGGACTGTTTGCGCAGTTCGAAGGCCTGCCGTTGGGCGAGAAGAAACGTCTGGTCGGCGAGGCGGTCCCTTTCGGACGCATGGGAACGCCGGAAGACATGGTCGGCGCCGCCGTCTTTCTCGCGTCGTCCGATGCGGATTACATTCTGGCCCAGACCCTGAACGTGGATGGCGGCAACTGGATGAGCTGAGCCGGCTTTGTGCCGGCGGCGAAGCCCTGATCCGGCGCTTCCGCTGGAGGCCTGACTTTGTGTAGTTTAGATTAAGGGTAACGATGCCCGCCGGTCCCGGCGGGCTAGAGTTTCGAGACAGCCGGTCACCGATAAGACGCGGCACAGGAGGATGGGAACACGATGCGATATGAATCGCCGCAAACGATGGATGAGGCGGTCGCGCTGATGGCCGCGGCGACCGGTCAGGCCCGCGTGCTGGCTGGCGGGACCGATCTGCTGGTCCAGCTTCGCAGCGACATGATCGAGCCGGATTTGGTCGTCGACATCAAGCATATCGACGGCATGCGGAGCATTTCCGAAGAGGACGGCGGATACCGGATCGGAGCGGCCGTTTCCGCCGCCGAACTGGGCGAGCACGAGGGCGTCAAGCGGTTGTCGCCAGGCTTGGTCGAGGCGGCCGAGCTGATCGGTTCGACCCAGATCCAGGGACGGGCCACCATGGTCGGCAATCTCTGCAATGCCTCGCCGGCCGCGGACAGCGTGCCGGCGTTGATTGCCGCCGGCGCGGTGGCGACGATCGTCGGCCCGGACGGACAGCGTGACCTGCCGGTGGAGGATATTGCGACGGGTCCGGGTGAGACGTCCCTGGGGAAGGGCGAGATCGTGGCATCGCTGTTCCTGCCGGCCCAGCTGGCGCATACCGGCGACGCCTATCTACGCTTCATTCCGCGCACCGAGATGGACATTGCCGTGGTCGGCGCGGGCGTCAGCGTCACGTTGGACGACGGTGGAACCTGCACGGCCGCGCGCGTGGCACTGGGCGCGGTCGCCGAGCGGGCGCTGCTTGTGTCCGATGCCGCGGCAGCACTGGTCGGCAGCACCGGCGACGACGATGCCATGGCCCGGCTGGCCGCGGCGGCGAGTGCCGCCTGCCGGCCAATCGACGACAAGAGGGGCACCAAGGAATTCCGGACCCAGGTGGCGGGCGTGCTGGCGCGCCGCACGGCCGCACTGGCATTTGAACGCGCGAGGAAAGCCTGATGGCAAAACTGCATGTAACCACCACCGTCAACGGCGACGAGGTCGAGTTCCTGTGCGAACCCGAACAGACGCTGTTGGATGTGCTTCGAGGCGAGCTTGACCTGACGGGCAGCAAGGAAGGCTGCGCCACGGGCGACTGCGGCGCCTGCAGCGTGATGCTGGACGACCGCCTTGTCTGTGCGTGTCTGGTCCTGGCGGCCGAGGCCGAAGGCCGGTCCGTCGAGACCATCGAAGGCATGGCGAACGGTGAGAACCTGCATCCGCTGCAAACGAAGTTCCTGGAACATGCCGCGCTGCAGTGCGGAGTGTGCACGCCGGGTGTCCTGGTGGCGGCGAAGGCCCTGTTGGAGCGGAACCCGGACCCGACCGAGACCGAAGTCCGGTACTGGCTGGCCGGAAACCTGTGCCGGTGCACCGGCTATGACAAGATCGTGCGGGCCGTGATGGACGCCGCCGTTGAAATGAGGGGAGCGTGATCATGTCGGACAAGAGCGACAGCAAAGTCCTGAAGTGGGTCGGCACGCGGGCGATCCGCCCGGACGGCATGGACAAGGTGACCGGCCGCGCCAAGTTCGGCGCCGACCTGTCGATGCCCGGCATGCTGTTCGGGCGGGTGCTGCGCAGCCCGCACCCCCACGCACGCATCAAGTCGATCGACACGTCTAAGGCAGAAGCGCTGCCGGGCGTGAAGGCCGTGATCCTCGGCGATGATTTCCCGGAGATGTCGCCCGACCCGGTTCCGGCCGGCGAGATGATGGTCAATTACCGGGACATGATGCACAACATCCTGGCCAAGGGTAAGGTGCTGTATGACGGCCATGCCGTTGCCGCCGTTGCGGCGACCAGCGAGTCGATTGCCCGCAAGGCCTGCAAGCTGATCGAGGTCGACTACGAAGTGCTGCCTCACGTCACGGATGTGCTCGCGGCCATGGAGCCGGACGCGCCCCTCCTGCACGACCACCTGTTCACCGGCGGTGTCGACCCCAAGCCCGACAAACCCTCGAACGTGGCGAACCGCGTCGAGTTCGGGCTGGGCGATGTGGACGCAGGCTTCGCGGCGGCAGACGTCGTCATCGAACGCACGTTCGACACGAATGCCGTGCATCAGGGTTATATCGAGCCGCATGCCTGCCTCGCCAGCTATGTCGAGGACGGTTCGGCCGAGTTGTGGTGCTGCACCCAGGGGCATTACGTGGTGCGGTCGTTCTGCGCCAACATGCTGGGCATGGACGTCTCGAAGCTGCGCGTGACGGCGTCTGAGATCGGCGGCGGCTTCGGCGGCAAGACGGTGGTCTATCTTGAGCCTCTGGCGCTGGCCCTGTCGCGCAAGGCGGGCCATCCGGTGAAGATGGTGATGACCCGCAACGAGGTCTTCCGCGCCACCGGCCCCACCTCCGGGGCGAACGTCTGGGTCAAGATCGGTGCCACCCGCGACGGCAAGATCACGGCGGCGGATACCCTGATGAAGTACGAGGCCGGTGCCTTTCCCGGTTCCCCCGTGGGCCCCGGCTGCATGTGCGCCTTTGCGCCCTACGATCTGGAGAACGTGCGGGCCGTCGGCTTCGACGTGGTGCTGAACCGGCCCAAGGTTGCGGCCTACCGCGCGCCGGGTGCGCCGATTTCCGAATTCGCGGTGGAAAGCGTGGTCGACGAACTGGCAAACGAGCTGGGCATCGATCCGATCGATTTCCGACTGAAGAACGCGGCACAAGAAGGCACCCAGGCTGCCTACGGGCCGCGGTTCGGTCCGATCGGACTGGTTGCCACGCTGGAAGCGGCCAAGGAGCACCCGCATTACAACGCGCCTCTGGGCCCGAACCAGGGCCGGGGCGTCGCCTCGGGCTTCTGGTTCAACATCGGCGGCGAGACCTGCGCGTCGATCAATATCAACGAGGATGGAACGGCCACGCTGATCGCGGGCACGCCCGATATCGGCGGGTCGCGGGCCTCGCTGGCGTTGATGGCGGCCGAGGAGCTGGGCATCGACTATGACAAGGTGCGCCCGATCATCGGCGACACCAGTTCGCTGGGCTACACCTTCCTCACCGGCGGCAGCCGCGTGACCTTCTCCAGCGGTATGGCCGTGGTCACCGCGGCCCAGGCGGCGGTGAAGGAGCTGTGCGCGCGTGCCGCGAAGCTGTGGGAGATCCCGGAAGACGCGGTCGAATGGGAAGACGGCCAGGCCAAGCCCGCCGGCGCCAATGCCGGCGAGTTCGAGCCGATGTCGCTCGCCGAACTGGCCGCGGTGTCGGGCAAGACCGGCGGGCCGGTCGCGGGCTATGCCAACATCAATGCCCAGGGCGCGGGCCCAGGCTTCGGTACCCATATCGTCGATGTGGAGTGCGACCGCGAAACCGGGCGGATGACGGTCACCCGCTACACCGTGATCCAGGACGCCGGCAAGGCGATCCATCCTGCCTATGTGGAAGGCCAGTACCAGGGCGGTGCAGTGCAGGGTATCGGCTGGGCCTTCAACGAGGAGTACATCTACGGCGACGACGGCCGGCTCCAAAATGCAGGCTTCCTGGACTACCGCATTCCGGTCGCGTCCGACGTGCCGATGATCGACACGGTGATCGTGGAAGTGCCGAACCCGAAGCATCCCTACGGCGTGCGCGGCGTCGGCGAGACACCGATCGTGCCGCCGATGGGGGCGATCGCCAACGCGGTGGCCGGGGCGACTGGCATCCGGTTCACGCGGCTGCCGATGTCGCCGCCGCACGTGCTGAAACGCCTGGGCGAGGCCGCGCTGGGCGAAGCGGCGGAGTGACGCGGTGCCACGGGTCGTATTCACGGGTTCGTTGAAGCGGCTCACCGGCGGCGATGAGGAACTGGAACTGGACGCCGCCAATGTGCGGCAACTGATGCGCGGGGTGGCCGAACGTTACCCCGCGCTCAAGCCCCAGATCGAAAGCGGCATGGCCGTCGCCATCGACGGACAGATCTATCAGGATGCCTGGCTGCAGCCCATCGACCCCGACAGCGAGGTGCACTTGCTGCCGAAGATCGCCGGCGGGTGACGTCTGCGGTCGCGCGCGGGGGGGGGGGGCTTGAACTGGTTTTCGGAAAGCTGATGCAAATCCCGTTTCTATGAAATAGGATCGGGGTGACAAGAAGATGTGTGGGCAGGCTGGCCTTCGTTTCCAGAGCGATTTGAACCGGCGTGCTGGCAGATATGCGGGAGGCAAAGAGCATGCAACACCGATCATTTCGGTCGTTCGTTACCGTCGTGGCGTCGTCGGTCCTGCTGACCACGGCGGCGTTCGCCCAGGACGGCAAGGACCTGGTTTTCCCGATCGGCGAGGATTCACGGTTCCATTGGGAAGACTTGGACAAGTTCCAGTCGATGGATCTTAGCGGTCAGACCGTCACGGTTCTGGGGCCGTGGCTGGGCCCGGACCGGGACTTGGTCAACAGCGTGCTGGACTATTTCGTGGCCGCGACCGGCGCCAACGTTCAGTACGCCGGTTCCGACAGTTTCGAACAGCAGATCGCAATCGATATCCAGGCCGGTAGCCCGCCGAACCTGGCGGTCTTTCCGCAGCCGGGCCTGGCGGCGGACCAGGCGTCCAAGGGCGGTCTGGCGCCGCTTGACGACGACACGCGCCAGTGGGTCCTGGACAATTACGCCGCGGGCCAGTCCTGGGTCGATCTAGGCACCTACAAGGACAAAGACGGCAACCCGCAGCTGTTCGGCTTCTTCTACAAGGTCGATCTGAAAAGCCTTGTCTGGTATGTGCCGGAAAACTTCGAAGATGCCGGTTACGAAGTGCCGGAGACCATGGAAGACCTGATCGCGCTGTCTGAGCAGATTGTCGCCGATGGCGGCACACCCTGGTGCATCGGTCTGGGGTCCGGCGACGCAACGGGTTGGCCGGCGACGGACTGGGTCGAGGACATCCTGCTGCGCACGCAGCCGGCGGAAGTCTATGACGGCTGGGTCACCAACGAGGTCGCCTTCAACGATCCGCGTATCGTCGAAGCCATCGAAACCTTCGGCATGTTCGCCAAGAACGACGATTGGGTGAATGGCGGCTCGGCCGCGGTGGGCGCGACCGACTTCCGGGACAGCCCGCGCGGCATGTTCGATGTGCCGCCCAAGTGCTACATGCACCGGCAGGCGAGCTTTATCCCGACCTTCTTCCCGGAAGGGACCGAGCTGGGCATCGACGTGGACTTCTTCTACTTCCCGGCCTTTGCCGGAAAGGACCTGGGCCGGCCGGTGCTGGGCGCGGGAACTCTGTGGGCGATCACCTCGGACAATGAGGGGACGCGGCAGCTTCTGGAGTTCTTCAAGACCCGGCTGGCGAACGAGCTGTGGATGGCGCAGAGCGGGTTCCTCACCCCGCATAAGGGCGTGAACAACGATGCCTATGCCAACGAAACCCTGCGCAAGCAGGGCGAGATCCTGCAGAACGCGACAACCTTCCGGTTCGACGGCTCGGACCTGATGCCGGGCGCGATCGGCGCCGGGGCGTTCTGGACGGGCATGGTGGATTTCACCAGCGGCAAGTCGGCGCAGGAAGTTGCCGATTCGATGCAGAGGAGCTGGGATTCCTTGAAGTAGGGGAGTCGTGATTGCCCGTGGTCATTCGGGAGGCAGGGTCGCACGGACGACCTTGCCTTCCCGTGGGTGTAGCATGGAACGGGGGGCATAGCCGTGGCGGGACAGGTCTTAAGCGGTCTTCTGGCGATCGTCCTGGGCGTCGGGGTCAGCGTGCTGTATTTCGCCGGCACGAACTGGATGCTGGATGTCGGACTGAAGGACACCACGCGCGAAGGGCGGTTTGTCAGCCGGGAACACGAGCGTGACCGTATCAGGCCCTGGCTGTTCGTCGGCCCAGCCCTGCTCCTGCTGGGGGTCTACCTCGTCTATCCGGTTTACGAGACGCTACGGCTTAGCTTCTTCGACCGCACCGGTGAGGTCTTTTTCGGGCTCGGCAACTATATCTGGGCCTTCCGCGACCCCGAGTTTCTGAGGTCGATCCTCAACAACATCCAGTGGCTGATCATCGTTCCGACCATGAGCACCGCGCTTGGCATGCTGGTCGCGGTGCTGGCCGACCGGGTCGCCTGGGGCACGATCGCCAAATCGATGATCTTCATGCCGATGGCGATCTCCTTCGTCGGCGCCAGTGTGATCTGGAAGTTCGTCTATGACTTCCGCGGGCCCGATGCGCCACAAATCGGCGTCTTGAATGCGATTGTCGTCGGGCTGGGGGGCGAACCCCAGGCCTGGATCACAATTCCGTTCTGGAACAGCCTGTTGCTGATGGTGATCCTGATCTGGATCCAGACGCCGTTCGCCATGGTGATCTTCTCCGCGGCCCTGCGCGGCATTCCCGAGGAGACCATCGAGGCCGCGCGGATCGACGGTGCCAACGAAGTCGTCATCTTCTTCAAGATCATGATCCCGCAGATGATGAGCACGGTGATGGTCGTCTGGACCACGATCACGATCATCGTGCTTAAGGTCTTCGACATCGTGCTGGCGATGACCAACGGCCAGTGGAATACCGAGGTCCTGGCCAACCTGATGTTCGACTGGATGTTCCGCGGCGGCGGCGACTTCGGACGTGGTTCGACGGTCGCATTGATCATCATGATTGCCGTCATTCCGATCATGATCTGGAACATCCGACGGTTCCAGAAAGAGGAGGGCATGCGATGAACCGGCGCATCCCCTTCCTGAAGATCACCTACGGCAAGCTCCTTGCCCAGTCGCTGTTGGTCTTTCTTGTCGCGATCTGGACGATCCCCACGCTCGGCCTGTTGATCAGTTCCGTGCGCGACAAAGATCAACTCATCGTATCGGGCTGGTGGACCGCGTTGCAGACCACCGAGCGCACCGAGCGTGGCCGGACGGGCGCCGCCAAGGACCAGATCGAACGCGACGGCAAGTTCGTACTTGAGGGCAGTTTCTTCGAGGCGGGCAGCAATAAGTCGATCCAGACTTTCGGCGACAAGATCAAAAACTTCGAAGCTTATACGCCGGGCCAGACTGTCACATTCGACGATGGCAGCGAGTTCACGTTGCAGGAAGACGGCAGCTACCAGTGGGTTTCGCCCGTCGCCTTCGAACACAAGCGCGGCAAGCGCATCTTCTACGTCGCCACCATCCCGCCGGTGTTCACGTTCGACAACTATATCGAGGTGCTGACGTCGGAAGGGATCGGTCAGTCCTTCATTAATACCCTGACCGTCGCCGTTCCCGCGACGATCATCCCGATCCTGATCGCCGCCTTCGCCGCCTATGCCTTTGCCTGGATGGACTTCCCGGGGCGGCAGCTGTTGTTTGTGGTGGTTGTCGGGCTGTTGGTGGTGCCGTTGCAGATGTCGCTGATCCCACTGTTACGCATGTATAACGGGATCGGCGAAATCTTCGATGTGCCGGCAAAGTCCTATCCGGGCATTTGGTTGGCGCATACCGGCTTCGGCCTGCCGCTCGCCATCTATCTGTTGCGGAACTACATCGGGACCTTGCCCAAGGATTTGATCGAGTCGGCGAAGATCGACGGGGCGTCGCACTACCACATCTTCACGCGGCTGATCCTACCCTTGTCGGTGCCGGCGCTGGCGTCCTTCGCCATCTTCCAGTTCCTGTGGGTCTGGAACGATCTGCTGGTGGCCCTGGTCTTCCTGAGCAAGCAGGACAACCAGATCGTGATGACGTCGAAGCTGCGGGAACTGTTGGGTTCGCGCGGCGGTAACTGGGAGATCCTGACCAGCAGCGCCTTCATCTCCATCGTGGTGCCGCTGATCGTGTTCTTCTCGCTGCAGCGCTACTTCGTGCGCGGCCTGTTGGCCGGCTCGGTCAAGGGCGGTTAGCAGAGACTTCGGTCCGACCGGACGAGGCAAGGATGAAGCAGTTCCCGGAAGGGTTTCTGTGGGGGGGCGTCTGCGTCCTCCTATCAGATCGAAGGCGCGGTTGCGCAAGACGGCCGTGGGCCGTCCATCTGGGACACGTTCTGCGAAGTGCCGGGCAATGTGGCGAACGGCGACAGCGGCGCAGTCGCCTGCGACCACTATCACCGCTATCCGGAAGACGTGGCTTTGCTGAAACGGTTGGGCGCTCGCGCCTACCGCTTTTCGGTTGCCTGGCCCCGGATCCAGCCCAACGGGACGGGCACGCCGAACCCGGCCGGGCTGGCCTTCTAAGACAGGCTGGTGGACGCTCTCCTGGAGGCGGGCATCGAGCCGTGGATGTGTCTCTATCACTGGGACCTGCCCCAGGCGCTGGAAGACCGGGGCGGCTGGCGGAACCGGGAGTGCGCCTCATGGTTCGCCGACTATGCCGGGATCATGGCCAACCATCTGGGCGACCGGGCACGCCATGTGGTGCCGCTCAACGAACCGAACGTCGTGTTGCTTGTGGGGTATGCCATGGGCGCGCATGCACCGGGACGGCGCAGCCGTGACGAGGCGCTTGCCGCGTTCCACCATCTTAACCTGGCGCACGGTGCGGCGACCGTCGCCCTGCGGTCCGTGGACCCGGCCTTCAAGATCGGGCCCGTGGTCTCGATGGGACCGGTGGTGCCGGGGGACAGCGACCCCCATTACCAGGCCGCCGCGGAGACCTTGGACCGGTTGTGGAACCGGGCGTTCAGCGATCCGGTGTTGCTGGGCACCTACCCGGAGCCGTTGGCGACGGAGCTCGCGCCTTTGGTGCGCGAGGGTGATCTGGAGCGGATCTCGGCGCGCGTCGACTTCTTCGGGCTCAACCACTATTGCCGCATGTACGCGATGCCCGATGCCGACAACCCGTTTGGCGCCACGGTCGGCCCGACCCCGCACGGCCTGCCGCTGACCGACATGGGTTGGGAAATCGACCCCGGCGCCTTCCTGGAGCAGCTGCGCGACATCCGGGACCGCTATGGCAACCCGCCGGTCTATGTGACGGAAAACGGGGGTGCCTTCCCGGATGAAGCCGACGCGACCGGCCGCGTCGAAGACGACGACGGCACGGCCTTCTTCGACGGCTATCTCTGCGCCATGCACCAGGCGATCGGGGAGGGCTGTGCGGTCAGGGGCTATTTCGTCTGGTCGTTTCTGGACAACTTCGAATGGGCCGAAGGTTACGACAAACGCTTCGGCGTGATCCGCGTCCAGCCAGGCACCCTGGACCGGGCGCCGAAGAGGTCGTTCGATTTTCTGCGCGGGGTGTATGCGGAAAACGCGCTGGCATAAGCGGGTAACCCCCTCATCCGGCCCTCCGGGCCACCTTCTCCCCCACGGGGAGAAGGGACCAAAAGCCCCTCGCCCCAAGGGGAGAGGGGTTGGGGTGGAGGTGTTACCGGTACAGACCGGATACATTCCTGACAATTTGGACCGGATACATCGCTGACACTTAAGTGGGTCGGCAGG
>Ga0209366_1000143_pt1 | contig 19219 bp, 23 predicted proteins | sample WorMetmaBAHAMAS2_FD_187391 | JGI IMG/M metagenome (GOLD analysis project Ga0209366, IMG submission 187391) | Marine gutless worms symbiont microbial communities from Max Planck institute for Marine Microbiology, Germany - Inanidrilus... | ecosystem: Host-associated > Annelida > Digestive system...
GGGAATCTTGTAGATGAAGAGGTACCGCCCGGGTGGTGCATGCACCACCCGGGCGGTACCTCTTCATCTACAAGATTCCCAAGACACAAGGGGGTTCCGGTGCCGGATGCCCCCTACCCTGGAACCGCCACCTCGATGAGATTTCCATCCGGGTACCGGAGATAGACCGAGGTGAGTGGGCCTGTCGCACCGGTCCGCGGCACCGGCCCCTCCTCGATCGTCACCCCGACAGCCTGCAGATGCGCGGCAATCGCCTCCATCGGGCCGTCGGCGATGAAGCAGAGGTCGCCCGACCCTGGCGTCGGCTGGTCCGCCTTCGGCTCGAACTCGCGGCCGGCGGGATGCAGGTTGATCTTCTGGCTGCCGAAGGCCAGCGCGGTCCGGCCTTCGCCGAATGTCTGCCGCGTCATGCCCAGCACCCGTTCATAGAAGGCGCAGGTGGCGTCGATGTCTCTGACGGTGAGAACCAGATGGTCCAGCCGGTCGACCCTGAGCGCCATCGCCTATTCGGCCGCCACAATCGACACACGGCGGTCGGCCGGCAGTAACAGCACGACCAGGAACACGAAGGCGGTCACGGCGCTGAGGCCCGCGAACAGCATGAAGAAATCACCGGTCCTTTCCCGGACTACCGACACGATCTCGATCGCCAGGGGCGCGGCGCCGAAGGCCAGCACGAACTTAAACCCGAAGGCAAGGCCGTGATGGCGTTCCGGCGTGAAACGGGCCAGCAGCATGTTCTCCGCAGGCAATTGCGCGGTGGAGATCGTCGCCAGCAGGATGGCGGTCGCAAACACCGTCAGGCCCGTGCCGCCCGCAAGCATGACGAGAAAGCCGATCTGCACCATCCAGCAGATCACATAGACGCGCTTCAGCGGATAACGGTCGGCCAGGTGCCCGCCGACCAGCTGCATCACCGCTGCCACGCCATAGACGATGGTCACCAGAACACCGGCCTTGAAGACGCTGCCATCCACGAAATCCGGCAGCCGTTCGGTGAAGAACTTCGGCAGGACCGCCTGGGTCGCGTGATAGATGATCCCGGAGATGAACATCGACACCAACAGTACGCTGAACCCGCGGATCGCCTCGCGACGGCTGTGGCCGCCGTCGCTGGCCGTGCTGCCGGTGGGCTCGACGACCCGGCCTGTCGCGATGAACCACCACAAATGCAGGCCAGAGGCGACGCAGACGGCGCCCGGCACCCAGAATGCGGCACGCCACCCCAGCAGTTCCACCAGCATGCCCGTGATCGAGCCCGCGGCGGCGGCACCGAGACCGCCGAAAACGCCGTTCACGGCCAGCATCTTGCCGGTCGCCCTGCTGGAATTTCGGATGCCCCAGGGGATCCCCACCGGGTGATAGATCGCACCGAACAGACCGACGCCTGCCAGCATAATCATCAAGGCGGTCGGCCCGGACACCGCGCCGGCACCGACACAGGCCACCCCCATGCCGACGAAGAACACCGCCATGACCTTGGCGGGGCCAAAGATGTCCGCCAGCTTGCCGGCCGGCAAGGCGGCGAGGCCCACCAAGAGGGCGCCCAGGGTCCACAGTTCGATCAACTCGTGGAACGGCTGGTCGAAGCTGTCGCCCAGGCCGAGCACGGCCGAGCACGATGGTGAAATACATCGCGGTGAAGAAATGGAAATAGAAATGCCCAACGGCCGCGAAGATCAGGGACCAGCGGCTGGAATGGGCGGCAGGATCGGGGACGGTCGTAGCCATGGGCGGAGCGACTATGCCAGTGCGCCCGAAGGCCCGCAAGCGACCCGCTCAGCCCAGCAGGCGGTGCGCCCTGAGCACCTCGTACGCGGGCATCACGGCCGCTGCGATGGCCTCCTGCTCCAGCGTCAGGACGGGGTCTGCCGGCTCGAAACGCTTGAAACCGGTCGAGGCGCGGACGTCGTCGTACCAATGGGGCGCCCACACCCCGTCACTGTCGCGCGGCCCGGCTGGCCAGGACAGCATAGCATGCTTGCATCGAACGGAATACCCAGCGCCCGGCACAGGGCCGACAGTGCAGCCTCAGGGGCACGCAGCACGCCTTCTCCCTCGATCACAGGCGGAACCGGCCCGCCTGACGCCTGGACGGCACGGAACAGCGCGAGCTGGACGTCCAGGCCGAGATCGGCCGGCGTGACCGACGGCCGGGTCTTGGCATAAGAGGCGACGACCGCCCGCGGGTCGCGGATCAGAAAGGCATGCCTGAAACCGTCGAGCCAGCCGTGGCCGACCTCGGGAAGCATGTGGTGCGCCATGTGCTTCTGGTACCAGACCCCTGCACCACCCGGCGCCGGCCCGGTCAGCCCATGCACGACGGCCCGCCATTCGACCGGCTGGGCGCACATCACCTCGTCGCGCCCGGGATGATCGAGGCCGGTGCGGTGCAGGTAGAAGCCGTAGAGCGGCTCGTCGATGACGGCACAGTCGGGGCGGTTCTCGAACGCCCGCATCAGGGCCGTTGAAATGTTCCTGGGTCCGGACCACATCGCGATCCGGACCACCCTGTCGGAGGCCACCGCCCGCTACTGCACCGTCACCCAGCGCAGGTTGAAGAAGTTGTCGGCGCGCTGGGTCAGGCTCACCGAATCCTTGACCGCTCAGGCCAGCGCCTGTTGGTGCAGTGGGATATGGCCGACCATCTCCTTGTGCAGGGTGTGGGCCTCGTCGATCAGGTCCTGGCGCCTGGCCTGGTCAACCTCGGTTCCGATCCGGTCGATCAGCGCGTCCAGCTTGGGATCGGACAGCCGGGCGAAATTCCAGCTTCCCAGCTTGCGCGACGGATCGGTCGTGTGCATCAGAAACCGCATGGGGTGATGGGAGTCGTAGGTGCCCGAAGTCCAGCCCAAAAGATAGAAGCTGGTGTCCAGTTCCTTCAGCTTGGCGAAGTACTGGGTCTTGGGCATGGCCGTCAGGTTCACCGTGATCCCCACCTTGGCCAGCATGCCGACGACGGCCTGACAAATCCGCTCGTCATTCACATAGCGGTTGTTGGGACAATCCAACCCGACCTCGAAACCGTCGGGATACCCGGCCTCGGCCAGCAGGGCCTTTGACCTGTCCGGATCGTAGGCCAGGCGATCGTTCAGCGCGGGATTGAAACCGTTGATGCCGGGGCCAACCAACAGCCCGGCAGGTTCGGCGGCGCCGCGCATCACCTTCTTGACGATCGCGTCCTCGTCGATGGCGTGGTAGACGGCCTGGCGGACCCGGATGTCCTTGAACGGGTTCTTGCCTTTGACCGACGAGTAGCGGAGTTCATCCCGGTCCAGGTCCATCGCCAGGAAGATGGTGCGCAGTTCCGGGCCTTGCAGCACCGTCAGCCCGGCGGTCCCGTCGATGCGCGGGACGTCCTGCAGCGGCACCGGATAGACGAAATCCACCTCGCCGGAGATCAGGGCCGCAACCCGGGTCGCGTCGGCGCGGATCGGGCGGAAGACGACCCGGGTCAGGTTATGCTCGGGCGTGTCCCACCATCCGTCGAACGGCTCCAGCACCGTCTCGTTGTCGGTCACCCGGCTCACCACCTTGAAGGGGCCGGTGCCGTTGGTGTTGGTCGAGGCGTGGTTCTCGATCTTCTCGCCCACATTGCCCGACTGCACCGCGTTGTTCTTCTCCGCCCAGCTCTTCGACATGATCAGCCAGTTTGCGATCGCCTGGGGCATGATCGGGTCCGGCGCCGGCGTCTCGAGATCGACCGTGAAGTCGTCAACCTTGCGCACGTCCTTGATGACCGCCAGCATGCCCTTGATGCCGGCCTGGGGGCCACCGGCCCGCTGGAAGCTGAAAACCACATCGTCGGCGGTAAACGGCGTGCCATCGTGAAACGTCACGTCCCGACGCAAATCGAAACGCCAGACGGTCGGGCTGGTCGTATACCACTTGGTGGCTAGGGCCGGTTCCAGGCTGAGGTCCTTGCCACGCCGGACCAGGCCCTCGTAGACATTGCCGAGAAAACTCAGGGTGAAAGCCTCGGCCAGGGCATGCGGGTTCAGCGACCCCGCATCACCCTGGGCAGCCCATCGGAACTCCTTCGCAGCCGGGGCATGCAGCGGCATGGCAACCGCGGCGAGAACGAACAGCGCGGCCGCAACCGCGCGTTTGCCACAACGCATTCCTGTCATGGCTTCCCCCGTTCTTGTCTTCGTGTCGGGTCGCGGCGGAACTGCCGGCAAACCGCTATTGTTTCACGAATTGGGGGATCTGCAAGGCGCCAGTGCGCCCGTGGGCGGCCCGAGGGCCGGAAGGATCAGGAAGCTTCTTCGACGAACTCCAGGACCATATCGCTGTCGTCGAAGGCGACCAGCTTGGCGGGACGCACCAGCGCCTCCAGCTCGACCGACATGACCACCAGTTCCTCGGCGTAGTCAGGCTCCTGCCGGGCAACGTCCCGCAGCAGGTCAACCGCCTCAAGCAGCTGCTGCCCCGAAACGCCGGAAAGGCCATATCCGAACTATTTCGCCAGAATTCCCATAGACAGCATTTTGTGCGAATCGCCATTAAAATACTCTTAAAAGGCCTTTACTCTGCAAACTCAATATCTTGTGGTCAGGCCTTAAAATCCAGGTTCCACTCACTATATCTAGCTGGATCCTCGGCCCATTTCTCCCGCACCTTAACAAAGAGATACAATTGGACCGGCACCCCGAACAGCCGGCTCAGTTCCTCCCTGGCGGCCTGACCGACCCTCTTAACCAAACGGCCGCCCTTGCCCAGGATGATCGCCTTCTGGGAGTCACGGCGGACATAGATGGTCTGCTCGATCCGCACCGAGCCGTCGCGCAGGGTCTTCCACTGTTCGGTTTCTACTGTCAGTTCATACGGAACTTCCTGATGCACGTTCAGGTAGAGCTTTTCCCGGGTCACCTCTGCCGCCATCAGCCGCTGGGGCATGTCGGAGAGCTGGTCCTCCGGAAACAGCCAGGGTCCCTCGGGCACCTGCCCGGCCAGGTGGTCAAGAAGGTCGTCCGTCCCGTCGCCCCGTGTGGCGGAAATCATAAAGACCTCGGCGAAAACCCCGGTCGCATCGAATAGGGACGCGACTTCCAGAAGGTTTTCCTTCTTGACCGTGTCGATCTTGTTGATCGCCAGGATCGCCTTACGGCCGCTTTGCTTCAGGCCGTCGATGATGGTCAAGGTTTTCTCATCCAGGCCGCGGCGCGCATCGGCCAGCAGCACGATTGCATCGGCCTCTTGGGCACCGTCCCAGGCCGCCCGGACCATCGCCCTGTCCAGCCGGCGCTTGGGCTCGAAGATGCCCGGGGTATCGACGAAAATCAGCTGGCTGGCACGCTGGATCACGATCCCCAGAACCCGCGTTCGGGTGGTCTGAACCTTGTGGGTCACGATCGACACTTTCGCACCGACAAGCCGGTTCATCAGGGTCGATTTGCCGGCATTGGGTGCGCCGATCAAGGCGACGAAACCGGCGCGGGTCGGGTCATCCATCCGTCTTCACCACCACCAGCATCTTCGCCGCCGCATCCTGCTCGGCAAGCCGCTTGGACTTTCCCAATGCCGTCTGTGCCGCGCAGCCGGACACGCTGACTTCGATCCGGAATTCCGGTGCATGGTCCGGCCCGGTGCGTTCCACAACACGGTAGACCGGCAAATCCAGGCCCCTGGCCTGGGCCCATTCCTGCAAGGTGGTCTTGGGATCCTTGGGCGGTTCCGCCGTGCCTTCCAGCAAGGCACGCCAGTGGCGTTCGATGAAAGACTCGGCCGGCACAAACCCGCCATCCAGGTAGATGGCGGCGATAACGGCCTCGGCGACGTCGGACAGCAGCGCCTCGTTGAACTGGCCGCCCCCTTCCTTCTCGCCCCTGCTCATGCGGATGTGGGCGCCCAGTCCCAGGTCGCCGGCGACCACCGCCAGGGTTTCCCGCCTGACCAGGGCCACCAGGCGTTTTGCCAGCGCCCCCTCGTCCTCGTCCGGAAACCGGCGGTACAGCATCTCGGCGACGACCAGCGCCAGCACCCTGTCGCCGAGAAACTCCAGCCGGTCATAGCCCACGTGTCCCGGGCCGGAGACGCTGCGATGGGTCAAGGCGTCGTCCAACAGCGTCCGGTCTTCAAACCGATAGCCAAGCGTATCTTCCAGTTCAGACCCCATGACGCGGGCTCCTGCCCTGCCCGCTAGTCGATCAGCGTGAACAGGCGGTTGAACCGGATCCTCCAGCCGTCGCGGGAGAAGAAGATGATCTCAGCCCGGCCGATGTAATTGGTGAGGGGCACGTAGCCGACCGAGGGGCGGCGGCTGTCCGTGGAGTTGTCGCGGTTGTCGCCCATCATGAAGAAATGCCCCTCCGGCACGACGAATTCCGGCGTGTTGTCCAGGAACCCGTTGTCCCCGTACGTTTCGAGGATCCGGTGCTGAACGCCGTTGGGGAGCGTTTCCAGATACTGCGCCACCGGGCGCGGACGGCGACCGTTCTCGTTCAGAAGGTAATCCTCGATACGGCGACGTTTGACGGGCTCGCCGTTGATGTGCAAGACGCCGGCCATGACCTGGATCCGATCGCCCGGCAGCCCGACCACGCGTTTGATGAAGTCGACGCTTGGATCGGTCGGCTTGCGAAACACCGCCACGTCGCCGCGTTCGGGCGCGTCCTCGAACACCCGTCCCGAGAACGGCACCACGCCGAAGGGGAAGGAATAGCGGCTGTAGCCATAGGAGAGCTTGGAAACGAACAGGTAGTCGCCGATCAGGAGGGTCGGCTTCATGGAACTGGAGGGGATATTGAATGGCTCGTAGGCCAACGAGCGGATGGCGACAGCGATCACCACGACCGACACCACCAGCTTGACCGTCTCGAAGCTGAAAAGGTCGTCCTTTTCGCCGAACAGAAAGGTTCCGATCCGTCCGAGGACGGACTTGCTGGCCTTGCTGTCGCTTGATTTCTCCGAACTCATGAAGCCGCCATTGCGCCTGTCGCCCCGCCCCGGCTTGCCCCGCCCGCGGCGCGGAAGCGCCGCATATGGCCCGTGGTCGCCCGGGATGTCAAGTCGGGCGCTCGACGCCGTGCGGCAAGGCCGAGATGATCACCATCGCGTGTGCCAGCGGGATCTCGTCGGTCAGGGAGACGTCGACCACCGGGTGCATGCCCTCCGGCGCAAGCCGGTCCATCACCGCCTTTGCGCCGCCGGTGAGCTGTAGGGTCGGCTTTCCCGAAGGCAGGTGGACGACCTCCATGTCGCGCCAGTAGACGCCCATGCGAAACCCGGTGCCCAGCGCCTTGGCGCAGGCCTCTTTCGCCGCGAACATCTGCGCATATCGAGCCGCCCGCCCGACCGCCCCCCGACGCTCGGCGCGGCTGCGTTCCTGCTCAGTGAAGACGCGCTCGACAAAGCGATCGCCGAACCGTTGCAGCGTCTGCTCGATCCGGCGAATGTCGCAAAGGTCGGTCCCGGTTCCCAGGATCATGACATGGCTCTCAATTCCGGCGGGTCAGGCCTTGGCCGCACCGTTGTCATCCAGCCGCGCCTCATCCATCAGGGCCCGCATGTGTTTGATGGCGCCCTCCAGGCCCCCGAAGATCGCCTCGCCCACCAGGAAGTGGCCGATATTGAGCTCCCTCACGGTGGGGATCGCGGCGATCAGGCCCACATTGTCGAATGTCAAACCATGGCCGGCATGGCATTCCAGGCCCACGGCTTCGGCATGCGCCGCCGCGGCGCGAATGCGTTGCAGTTCCGCGGTGCGCTCGTCGCCTTCGTGCTCGGCATAGGAGCCCGTATGGATCTCGACAACCGGCGCCCCTAGCCGAACGGCGGCATCTAGCTGGGCCGGGTCGGCCTCCACGAACAATGAGACGCGGATCCCGGCATCGACCAGCCTGGAGACGAACGGTGCCAGGTGGTTGTGTCCGCCGACCGCGTCCAGCCCGCCTTCGGTCGTCCGCTCCTCGCGTTTCTCCGGAACGATGCAGGCCGCGTGCGGTTTGGCTTTCAGGGCAATTTCCAGCATCTCCTGCGTGGCGGCCATTTCGAGGTTCAACGGAACCCCGATTTCATCGGTCAGGCGCTCGATATCGCCGTAGGAGATGTGCCGGCGGTCTTCGCGCAGGTGCGCGGTGATCCCATCGGCACCGGCAGCCTCGGCCATCATGGCAGCGCGTACCGGGTCTGGGTGGCGTCCGCCCCGGGCGTTCCGGATCGTGGCCACGTGGTCGATATTCACGCCAAGACGCAACGGCGCGCTCATGCCTTCATTTCTCCCCTTGCGGCCCGAAACTGCTTAAGCTTCTTGAGCCGGCGCTGGCGACGGCGCTCCTGGTATGTGGCCACCACGAGTCGCAGCGGGAAATAGCACCCGACCCATACGACGATCGCCATGGGCAGTCCGCCGACCATCATCGGGACGAACACATCCCAGAAGTGCTCCCAGAGGTAGCTGGGTGTCAGGTCCAGGAACTTCACCCGGGTCCCGTCGCGCACGATAACCCAGCTGCCGAGGGTGTAGATCCAGGCCCAGATGAACGGGAAGGTCCAGGGGTTGCCGACGGCAGTTCCGATCGCCGAGGCGATGATGTGGCACCTGCTGACCCAGGCCAGCATCGCCGCGCCGACCAGATGGCCGCCCACGAAGGGCGTGAAAGAAATGGCCGCGCCGAACGCGAACCCGCCGGCAATCTCGTGCGGCGTCCCCGGCAGCCGGGCGATCCGGTGCCAAAGATAACTGAACGAGCGCCGGAACCCGGTGCTCGGCCAGATCAGATTGCGCAGCCGATGATGGGGCTGCAGTATTCGACGCCGTTGGAACATGACGTGAAGAGCTTACCCCCGTGCCCTTTCGACGAAGTTTATGACACGCGTTGCCCGAAGTGCCGCAATAATATTGGTCAATTGTTTAACGTCGGCCACCTCGACATCGATCAACATTTCGAAGAAGTCGGTGGACCTGTTGACAATCTTCAAGTTGCTTATATTACCGCCGTCCCGCCCGATCACGGTGGATAGGGCGCCCAGGCTGCCCGGCTCGTTGGCCAGCACCACCTGGATCCGGGAGGTGTAGCTTTCCGGGGTGTCGGGATCGATATCCCACGCCACGTCCAGCCAGCGCTCGGGCATGTCCGAGAAGCTGGCCAGCGTATCGCAGTCAATCGTATGAATTGTGACGCCCTTGCCGGTGGTGACGATCCCGACGATCCGGTCGCCGGGCAATGGATGGCAGCAGCCGGCGAAATGCAGCGCCATTCCCGGGATCAGACACTTGATGGGAATGGCGTGACGCTGGTCGGGCTTGGGCTTGGCCCGGCCGATGGGAACGATATTGGTGGGCTTGCTGGCCTGCTTGGACCCGAGATAGACCGCCCCCATCACCTCGCGCCCGGTATAGCGGCCCTCGCCGACCGCGGCGTAGATGTCGTCGGTATTCTCGGCGCCGAACCGCTTCAGGCCCCCCTTCAGCGCCTTTTCCGTCAGCTCATACCCCGCCTGTCCGAAGGCCTTTTCGACGATTTCGCGGCCCAGCCGCAGATACTCCTGCCGCGCCTGTGACCGCACGAAGCGCCGGATACAGGCGCGCGCCTTGCCGGTCACCACAAAGCTCTCCCAGGTCGGCGACGGCGTCTGGGCGTTGGAGGTGATGACCTCCACCTGATCGCCGTTCCTCAGTTCGGTCCTGAGCGGCATGATCCGGCCGTTGATCTTGCCGCCGACGCACTTGTTGCCGACTTCCGAATGGACCGCATAGGCGAAGTCCACCGGCGTCGCCCCAAGCGGCATGGCGAACAGGTCGCCCTTCGGCGAGAACACGAAGACCTGGTCGGCGAACATCTCCATCTTGGTATGTTCAAGGAAGTCTTCGGCACCTGCCGCATGTTCGAGGACTTCCAGGAGCTCGCGCAGCCATCGATACTGGCGGCCCTCCGTGGGGCCGGACTTGTGGCCTGTCTTGTAGATCCAATGGGCGGCAACGCCCAGTTCAGCCACCTCCTGCATGTCGCGGGTTCGGATCTGGATCTCGATACGCTGGTTCGCCGGCCCGAAAATGCCCGTGTGAACCGACCGGTAGCCGTTCGGCTTGGGCAGCGAGACGTAGTCCTTGAACCGCCCCGGGACCAGGCGGTAGCGGCCGTGGATGATGCCCAAGGCCTGGTAGCACTCCTCGACCGTGTCGACGACGACACGAAAGGCCATGATGTCGGACAACTGCTCGAAGCCGATGTTCTTGCGCTGCATCTTGCGCCAGATCGAATAAGGCGTCTTCTCCCGCCCCGAGACCTCGGCGGTGAGGCCCTTGTCCTTCAACGTGTTGGACAGTTCCTGGATCACCGCACTGACGAGGTCCTCCCCTTCGGACCGCAGGAAGCTCAGCCGGTTCATGATCGAGGTTCGGCCATCCGGGTTCAGGACCTCGAAGGCCAGATTCTCGAGTTCCTCCTGCCAGTCCCGGATGCCGATGCGCGCGGCGAGCGGCACGTAGATTTCCATGGTTTCCCGTGCGATCCGCCGGCGCTTGTCCTCCGAGCCGATGTGGTGAAGCGTGCGCATATTGTGCAGGCGGTCGGCCAGCTTCACCAGGAGCACCCTGATATCTTCGGACATGGCCAGCACCAGCTTGCGGAAGTTCTCCGCCTGCTTCGTCTTGTCCGATTGGAGTTCCAGCTTCGAGAGTTTCGTCACCCCGTCGACCAGGGTGGCAACCTCCTCGCCGAACAGCCCACCGATCTCCTGGAGTGTCGCGGCGGTATCCTCGACCGTGTCGTGCAGCAGTCCGGTGACGATCGACGACGTGTCCAACCGCTTCTCGGCCAAGAGGCCGGCAACCTCGACAGGGTGGGAGAAATAGGGATCGCCGCTGGCCCTGGTCTGGGTACCGTGGGCCTTCATCGAGAAAACATAGGCGCGGTTGAGGACATCCTCATCCGCGCCCGGATCATAGCGGCGAACCCGCTCTACAAGCTCGTATTGCCGCATCATGGCACCGCATCCTCAAACCGGACGCGGCGCGGCGCCGCGTCGATGGCGGCGCCCCGCTTCATTCCTTGTTGATCTCGTCCGGCGTAATGTCCTCGAACATGGGCATCTTGGCGCCGGCAAACGGGTCGTCGCTGTCGATCGGCGCGGCCGCCGCCTCGCCACCTTCCTCGGCACCGGCCTGGCCCGCGATCAGGTCTCCGTGATCTTCCTCTTCAGGCTCATCCATATCGGCCACCTTCTGCAGGCCGCGTACCAGCGAGTCCTGAAGCTGCTCGATTTCCACCGTCTCGTCCGCGATCTCGCGCAGGGCAACGACGGGGTTCTTGTCGTTGTCGCGCTCCAAGGTGATCTGGGCGCCGGCAGAGATTTCCCTGCTGCGCTGCGCCGCGGTCATCACCAGATCGAACCGGTTGGGGATTCGTTCCACGCAGTCTTCGACGGTTACCCGTGCCATGGTCCTTCTACTCCGTATTTTCCGCTTGTTGCCAGCGCCGGGAATATATGGATCAGGGTAGTGCCCTGCAAGGGAAACTCAAGCCCGGAATCGCTGGAATCCCGGCCCGTCGCCCTTTGGGCCAACCGGCCAGCCCCGGCAGCCCGGCGAAGACGCTTGCAGGCCTTTGGCTGAGCCATTACCTATTCCTTAATGCGGACTGGAACACCGCGGTCCGCGGTATAATGGGATGGCAGTGCATTGCATCCTCCGGTCATTTGAAAGGCAGCACTGGTATGACAACGGGTTTCTACCCCCAGGAACGGATCGCCTTGTTCATCGACGGCGCCAACTTGTATGCCGCCGCCAAGACCCTGGGATTCGACATCGATTACAAGAAACTTCTTGAGATTTTCAAAAAGCAGGGGCGCCTGATCCGGGCCTTCTATTACACGGCCATGTTCGAGGACCAGGAATACTCGCCGATCCGGCCCCTGGTCGACTGGCTGGACTACAACGGCTACACGATGGTGACCAAGCCTACCAAGGAATACACCGACTCCGTGGGACGCCGGAAGATTAAGGGAAACATGGACATCGAGCTGGCCATTGATGTTCTGGATATGGCCGAGCGCCTGGATCACGTGGTCCTGTTTTCCGGCGACGGAGATTTCCGGCGGCTGGTGGAGGCCGTCCAGCGCAGGGGCGTACGGGTTTCCGTGGTCAGCACGATCAAGTCCTCCCCACCGATGATCGCCGACGAGTTGCGGCGCCAGGCGGATAACTTCATCGAACTGCAGGAACTGTCCCGCGAGATCGCCCGCCACTATCACGACCAGGCCCGATCCGCGGTACTGCGCGAGGCCGACGAGGAAGAAGCCTTCGAGGAGGAATACGACGAGGCGATCGTCGAGCGCCTCTAGCGGGGGCCGCTTGAGGCTTGCGGGAATCATGTAGTGTGGGGTCATGACTGCGCCCCTGCCCCAGGTTCCGGACTCCGAGTGTGGACTGTGCCCGCGCCTTGCCGACTATCGTGCCGCCAACAGGCGCACCCACCCGGAGTGGCACAACGGGCCGGTTCAAAGCTTCGGCCCCCTTGAAGCACCGCTGCTGATCGTCGGCCTGGCGCCGGGCGTCACCGGGGCGAACGCCACCGGCCGACCCTTCACGGGCGACTTTGCCGGAGACCTGCTGTACCAGACACTGTCACGTTTCGGACACTCCCGCGGCACCTTCGACCGGCGACCGGATGACGGGCTAGAACTGGCAAACTGCCGGATCACAAACGCGGTGCGGTGCGTGCCGCCGCAAAACAAGCCGACCGGGGCGGAAATCAATACCTGTCTGCCCTTCCTGCGCTCCGAAATCGCCGCAATGACCCGCCTCAGGCTGATCCTCTCCCTGGGCGTGGTTTCCCACAATGCGGTGTTGAAGGCCCTGAACCTCAAGCAGAACGGCTATCGCTTTGCCCATGGTGCGCTGCACGTGCTTCCGGACGGGCTGCCCATACTGGCCGACAGCTATCACTGCTCGCGCTACAACACCAACACGGGGCGGCTGACCGAAGAGATGTTCGAGGCGGTGTTCCGAACAATCGAGGACCAGCTGCAGGCATAGGGACGCCGGAAGCCCGGTGGCAACTCAGCCGCGTTCGCGGATCAGGCGCGACTGGCGGCGCTTCCAGTCGCGATCGGCGATGTCGCGACGCTTGTCCACGGTCTTCTTGCCCTTCGCCAGGCCCAGCGAAAGCTTGGCGATGCCCCGTTTGTTGAAATAGATCGCCAGCGGCACCAGGGTCATGCCCTCGCGCTTGGCGGCGCCGATCAGCCGGTCACGCTCGCGCCGGTGGACCAGGATCTTGCGGGCGCGCTTGGGCTCATGCTGGAACCGACCGGCATTCTTGTATTCCCCCACATGGGCGTTCATCAGAAAGAGCTCGCCGTCCTTGGGCCCCACATAGGCATCGGAGATGTCGAGCTTGCCGGCGCGCATCGCCTTCACCTCGGTGCCAGTCAGCACCAGGCCGCATTCCAGTGTGTCTTCGATCGCATAGTCGAACCGGGCACGCCGGTTTTTGACGACCGTGCCCGTCGCCGTGTCTTTAGCCATCGGTTTGCCGAATGTACGCCGGAGAGCCTACAGCAGCCCCGCGCCCTCCATCGCCTCGCGCACACAGGCCTTCGAGCTTTCCTCGATCGGCGCCAACGGCTGGCGGGTGTGCGGTTCGGAAAGGCCCAGGAGATGGGCACCATACTTCGCCGGGCCCGGCGACGATTCGCAGAACATCGCCTCGTGCACCGGCATCAGCCGATCGCGGATCTGGGCAAAGGTATCCAATGCCCCCTGCTGCCAGGCTTCCTGCAACTGGGCGCACAGTCTGGGCGCCACGTTCGAGGTCACCGAGATGCAGCCATGCCCGCCCTGAGCCAGGAACGCGCCTACCGTGGCGTCTTCGCCCGAAAGCTGGCAGAAGTCTTCGCCCAGCGCCAGCCGGGTTGCCAGCGGGCGGGCCAGGTCTGCCGTTGCATCCTTGACACCGATAATGTTCGGGCAGTCGCGCGCCAGGCGCGCCATGGTCTCGACGCTCATGTCGACGATACAGCGGCCCGGGATGTTGTAGATGACGATCGGGATGTCGACCGCATCAGCGATGGCCTTGTAGTGGCCGTAGAGCCCCTCCTGGGTGGGCTTGTTGTAGTAGGGCGTGACGACCAGGGCCGCATCGGCGCCGGCCTCCTTGGCGTGCCGGGTCAGGTCGATCGCCTCGGCCGTTGAGTTCGAGCCCGAGCCGGCCACGATATGGGCGCGTCCCTTGGCGACCTCCACGCACAGCTCCACCACGCGTTTATGCTCCGCATGGCTCAGTGTCGGCGACTCGCCGGTGGTGCCGACCGGGACCAGGCCGTGGGTCCCCTCGTCGATCTGCCACTGGCAAATGGTCTGAAATGCGTCTTCGTCGATCGACCCGTTCTTGAACGGGGTGATCAGCGCCGTGAACGACCCTTTGAACATGATACGCTCTCCGCCTGCCCGCGCGTCGGGCGCGGGCTATGCGCCGGGTTATAGCGGCTCGCGGATGGGCGGACAAGAACGGCGCTGGCAGGGCTGCCGGGTCGCCAGGGCCCGATGGGCGGGGAAATCCGCCGTCGGGTTAACCAATCCGCAAGCAAACTTTAACACCCTTTCGCCGGTGACAAGACGTCTTGAACGGCCCGAATCCGCCCGTCCTCAATGTGACAATTCCTTTACAGGACAGCGGCTTGCTCTTGGTCGGCGGCGTCAACTAGACTCTTGCCGCAATCGGGCGAGCCCTGGGGTCGGGGCCGCACCAAAAAAGGGCACGATAGGGTGAGCCTGATCCGAACCACACTGCTGGCCGCTTTCGCCGTGTTGACGGCCGCGGTGGCGGACGCCCCGGTGCAGGCGGCGGACACCCTGTCCGCATCGGATCTCAAAACCTACCGGGCCGCCCTCTCGGCCGTGCGCGCCGGTAAGTGGGACGCCGCCCTGTCCCGGATCCGGCGTGCCAAGGACCAGCACGCGGCCAAGGCAATCAGGTGGCTGTGGTACACGACACCGGGCGCGAACCCCAGTTTCGAGGAAGTGACCGCGTTCATAGCCCGCAACCCCGACTGGCCGGACCAGCGCGAACTGCGCAGCCAGGCCGAGGACGTTCTGGGCGACGGCACGCCGCGGCAGGATGTGCTGGACTGGTTCGAAGCGCACCCGCCGCTGACCGGACGCGGCATGCACCGTTACGCCGAGGCACTGATTGCGGCGGGCCGGGCCGACGAAGTCCCGCCCCTGGTTCGGCGCGCCTGGGTTGAATACGACATGCCCAGGCGGATCGAGGTGGGATTCCGCAAGCGCTTCCGAAAGATGCTGACCTACCAGGACCGCCTTGACCGGCTGGACCGGCTGGACCGGCTGATCTGGGAAGGCAAGTTGGGCTCGGCGATGCGCCAGGCCCGCCGGGTCAAGCAGGACGACCGCTTTCTGGCCGAGGCGCGCATCGCCCTGCGGCGCTACCGCGGCGGCGTCGATCCGGCGATCGCCCGCGTGCCCCAGCGTCTGCTGATGGACCAGGGACTGATCTATGAAAGGCTGCGGTGGCGCCGGCGCAAGGGCTTCGATGCCAGGGCGGCCGAACTGTTCGTCCACCTTCCCGACGTTCTGGAGCAGCCAGGGAAGTGGTGGCGCGAACGCGCGATTCTGACCGCCGCGCGCTGAACGACGGCGACGCCGCCTTGGCCTACAAGCTTGCCGCGGACCACAAGCAGGAATCCGGCTACGGCTTTGCCGAGGCAGAATGGGTGTCGGGCTGGATCGCCCTGCGCCACCTGGACGTCCCCGACGTGGCGCTGGACCATTTCGTCAGAATGTACCAGGGCGTCAAGTTCCCGGTCAGCAGGGCCAGAGGCGCTTATTGGCCGGTCGGGCGCTGTCCCATTTGGGCAAGGACGACGAGGCCCGGACCTGGTATGCGCGGGCCGCCCGGCACGTGACGACATTCTACGGCCAGGCTGCGGCCCTGCACCTGCCGTCGTCTCAGCGCCCCGGACTGCCCCGGGAGCCGGAGCCGGACGCAGCGGCCCGGCAGGCCTTCGACCAGCGGGAAATGATCATCGCCGTTCGTCACATGTACGCCGCCGGCGCCGAGGAACTGATGGACAAGTCCCTGAAGCACCTGGCAAGGACGGCAGAGAGCGGCAACGACTGGGTCCTGGCTGCCCGCCTGGCCAGCGAGGTGGAGCGCAACGACGAGGCGGTCAAGATTGCAAAGGCGGCCCTGCGTGATGGCCATGTCCTGGGCACATCCGGCTATCCCTGGCTGGCGCTGGGCGAGAACGACCAGCCCGAACACGCCCTGGTCCAGGCCGTCGTTCGGCAGGAAAGCGCCTTCGACACCCGCGCCCGCAGCAGTGCCGGTGCCCTGGGCCTGATGCAGGTGATGCCGGCAACGGCCCGCCTGGTGGCGCGCCAGATCAACGTCCGCTATTCGCGCGACAAACTCACCGGCGACCCCGACTACAATTTGAGGATCGGCCGCGCCTACCTGGCACAGCTTTTGGAGAGCTACGACGGCTCGCTGCCGATGGCGCTTGCCGCCTATAATGCCGGCCCCTATCGTATCAAGAAGTGGGGCAAGAAATACGGGGACCCGCGCGAGTCGCTGGATCAGGCAATCGACTGGATGGAGACCATTCCCATCTACGAAACCCGCAATTACGTCCAACGGGTGCTGGAAAACCTGATGGTTTACCGCCAGCGCGTCGCGGGCCGGCACGTGGCTTTGAGCCTGACGGAGCAAAGGGACGTCACGGCATCACGTGACGGGCTGTGCGGCGTTACCACATGCTAAGCGGCGTCAAGGCCTGCGTCTTCGACGCCTACGGAACTCTCTTCAATGTCCACGCCGCAGCGGCAGCATGCCGGGACGCGCTGGAGCCCCACGCCGACCGACTGTCCGCCCTGTGGCGCCAGAAGCAGCTGGAATACACCTGGCTGCGCAGCCTGATGAAGGCGCATGTGGACTTTTGGCAAATCACCGGCGACGGGCTGGACTACGCCATGGAAACCTGCGGCCTTGCCGATCCGGCGCTGCGGACAAGGCTGATGGAAATCTACCGCACGCTGGCTGGATGCCTACGAGGAGGTGCCGGCGGTGCTGTCACGGCTGCGCGAGGGCGGGATGCGTACGGCCATCCTGTCGAACGGCTCGGCCGGCATGCTGGCCAGCGCGGTCCAGGGGGCCGGCATTGAAGACAAGCTGGACGCCGTCCTGTCGATCGACGATGTGGGGATCTTCAAACCGGACGCGCGGACCTATCAGATGGCGGTGGATCACCTTGGCCTTAGCGCGGACAGCATCTGCTTCATGTCGTCGAACGCCTGGGACGTGGCCGGCGCCGCTGATTTCGGGTTTCAGGTGGTCTGGGTCAACCGGTTCGGGCAGGCGCCGGAACGACTGCCCGGTGAACCCAAGGCGCAGATCAAGTCCCTGGGCGCCCTGCCGCCGTTGCTGGGCCTCTAGACGGTGCCGCGGACCAAGCCCCGGGGATGACCGCCCCGCCCACCTATGACGACATCCTGGCCGCCGCCGGGCGGATCGAGGGCCATGCGGTCCGGACGCCGCTTCTGGAATCGTTGCTGCTGAACGAGGCCGCCGGAGGCAGGCTTCTGGTCAAGCCAGAGAACCTGCAGAAGACGGGCTCCTTCAAGTTCCGCGGCGCCTACAACAACATTGCCGCGCTGCCCGACGATGCCCGGGCGCGGGGTGTCGTCGCCTATTCCTCCGGCAATCACGCCCAGGGGGTCGCAGCCGCAGCGGCGCTTTTGGGCGTGCCGGCGCTGATCGTGATGCCCGAGGACGCACCGGCCCCCAAGATCGCCAACACCCGCGCCTACGGCGCCGAGATCGTCCTCTACGACCGCTATGGCGAAAGCCGGGAAGACATCGCCCAGGCCATCGCGACAGAACGCGGGGCGACCCTGGTGCCGCCCTACGACCATCCCAAGACCGTTGCGGGCCAGGGGACGGTCGGGCTGGAGATTGCCGCCCAGTGCGAGGCCGCGGGCATCGTGCCGGATGCGGTGCTGGTCTGCTGCGGCGGGGGCGGCCTGGTCGCCGGCATTGCGCTGGCGCTGGAGCGGCTGTTGCCGGAGACCTCCGTCTACGCCGTGGAGCCCAAGGCCTTCGACGACACGGCCCGGTCGCTTGAAGCCGGCACGCGCCAGACCGTCCCGACGGACGCACGCTCGATTTGCGATGCCCTGCTGTCACCCAGCCCCGGCGAGATCACCTTCCCGATCAATCTCAGGCTGCTCGCCGGTGCGGTTGCCGTCAGCGACAACCAGGCCTTGGACGCCATGGCCACCGCCTTCGCGCATTTGAAGATCGTGTCGGAACCCGGCGGCGCGGTCGCCATGGCCGCCGCCCTGTCGGGCGCGTTCGCGCTTGACGGCCGCACGGCCGTCGCCGTCTGTTCGGGCGGCAATGCTGAGCCAGGGCTCTTCAAGAAGGCCCTGGAACGGCTCGAAGGGCCCTAGCCCGCCTTCTTTTCCGGCTGCCCAGGCTTGCTTTCGGCCACCGTCAGTTTCGGCAGGGCCGCCGTCGCGTCGGTCACCGTGTCGCCCGACTTCGCCAGTTCCAGCCTTTGGGCTTCCACCCGCCGGCACAGGCCCTGGACATAGGCGCCGGCATCGATCGCCAGGCTCTCGTGAACGATGTCGCCGGTGACTCTGGCCGTTTCGGTCAATTCCACCTTCTTGGCCGTGATCTCGCCGTTCACGGTGCCGGCGATCCGGACGTTGTCACCCATCACCGCGCCGTTGATGACGGCGCTCTGGCCGATCGTCAACCGCTTTGACCGGACATCGCCGTCAATCGTGCCGTCGATCTGGATATCACCTTCACTGACCAGATTGCCGGTCACGGTGAGGTTTTCGCTGATGATCGAGGGGGCTGCCGGCTTGTCTGACGGGCGCGCGGTCTGGGCTCGGGACTTCTCAGCCTTTGAAAACATGGTACCCCGCTTTGATGAAATTGGATGGATCGAGGGTGGTCTTGTTGTACCGAACCTCGTAGTGAACATGCGGGCCGGTGCTGCGGCCGGTGCTGCCCAGCAGGCCGATCTTGTGGCGGTGCCCGATCTTGTCGCCCTTCTTGACCAGCACCTTCTTGAGATGGCCGTACCGGGTCTTGATGCCGCAGCCGTGGTCGATTTCGACCATCAGGCCATAGCGCCCCCAGCGCCCGGCACCGGTGAGCAAGCGGATATATCCCTAACACTATAGACCGGTTACATCCCTGACAGTTTTGGTTGGTTGTGCCTTGGGCCGGGGCGGCCGCCCCGG
>Ga0209366_1000144_pt1 | contig 19162 bp, 15 predicted proteins | sample WorMetmaBAHAMAS2_FD_187391 | JGI IMG/M metagenome (GOLD analysis project Ga0209366, IMG submission 187391) | Marine gutless worms symbiont microbial communities from Max Planck institute for Marine Microbiology, Germany - Inanidrilus... | ecosystem: Host-associated > Annelida > Digestive system...
TGTAAGATAAAACAAAGCTGCCGATTTTAGGATGTCATCGACTTGAATCGATTTGTAGGTTTTGAAAAAATCCCGCTCTCAAGAATCATGGAGATACCTCCAAAAGCGCCACAATTGACGCAGGTCCCTATACAATCCTACAGATTTTGAGCCCGACTGTGTGCGAAAAAATGTTGCTGAATCAAATGGTTGTCGCTGTGGACTACGATCTAAGCAATCAACCATCTGAATTATTCAAGGGTCTGGCTAACTTTAGCCTCTCCAGGGTATGCTAAGGTTATGTTATGCAAGGAAAAGCAGGTATTTCAAGCGTTCACACATTTCGGAAGCTAAATTCAGAGCAATTATACGCTATGTCGAAGAATCTTATTTTGGCGCACGCCCCGTTCGCGGAAAAAAGGGTCGCAGAGCGGGGGGCGGTAAAACGATCGTCTTCGAAATCCTGGAACGCCACGGGAAAGTTACACGGAAATCGCCCCTGACGCTTCCAAGAAGCAGCTACAGAGAGCGATCCGGGGTCGGGTAGCGCTGGAAGCAGCATCAGCAGCATCCACTCGGACGGCTGGAGAGGTTACAACGGGCTGGTGGACATGGGCTACAAAAAGCATTTCCGGGTGCATCATGGTGATGCATGAGTTTGCCCGCGGTAATTACCATATCAATGGCATTGAGCCATTCCGGCCATATGCCAAACGGAGGCGTGCAAAGTTCAATGTGTTCCCCGACAAACGTTCCTTAGGATGGTGGTTGCCTGGATTCGGCAATTATAGTATAGAAGTGAAAACCTGAAATGCAATACCCCTGAAATGCAATACCGATGAGGTACGCGCTGCAAGTCATCGCGCGCGAGCGCTGTTTCGTTGGTTTTCTGGGGCTGGTGCGCTATCGGCTCCGGCATAGTCTTTTTACCGGCGGTTGGGGCCCGAGCATTGAACGCGAGCGGATAGAGTATCTGAACTCGGCCGCGGCGATCCTTTACGATGCAATGCGCGATCAAATCGTCATGGTAGAGCAGTTCCGTATCGGTGCGCTGGAACATGGGCGGGGGGCCTGGACCCTGGAGCCGGTGGGCGGCGTCCTGAACCCGGGGGAAGATGCGGACGAGGTCGTGCGGCGGGAGGTAATGGAAGAAGCGGGGTGTGGGATTCTGGATCTGGAGCCGATCGGGGCCTATCATGTGAGTCCAGGCACGGCGGCGGACCGGATTCGGCTTTTCTGCGGGCGGGTCGATGCGGCACGGGTAGGGGGTATTCATGGGTTGCGGGAGGAAGGTGAGGATACCCGGGTGATTGTGCTCAATACCGAACAGGCAAGAAGAGAGCTTTATTCGGGAAGAATCGACACGGCGACGGCCATTATCGCAGTCCAATGGTTGCTGATGAACAGAGATCGGTTGCGGGTCATATGGAGTCGCTGAAGGACCTCACGCAAAGCCGCGAAGGGTACAAAAGGCGCGAATAATATATGGGTGTGAGCGACAGGCTTCGTTTCACCGACGCGCCATTGCGGGACAGCAACTTTTGTCCGGAACGGAGGCATACGAGGCATACCTTGGATAAGCTTTCGGCTCGGGCGATGAAGTTCTCGGCCAACACAAGCAGTACGCCGAGCTGATAGAAAGCACCACGCGCCGGTTTAAACTACATCCGGCGTTGCTCCATGCCGTCATCCGGGCCGACCGAGTCGAACTATGACCCAAAGGCTGTTTCCCCCGCGGGGGCAGTAGGACTGATGCAGCCCACACGTGCCACCGCAGAGAGATACAAAGTGACCAATCGCCGCGACCCGGCCGAAAACGTCTGTGGGGGAGCACGATATCTATGTTATCTGTTCATTATCTGTTCAACAAGTTCGGCCAAAACAGATCCCTCTCTATCCGGAAACCCAGGGGTATGTACGCAAGGTATTGCGGTATCTATGGATCGGATATGCGGCCATGAATCGCTGACCGGGGTGTTGCCCGCGCCACATAACCCGCCTGGGACTCACTGCTTTTTGAGCTTCTCGTCTATCTCGCGCTCGGCCTCGGCCCAATCTTCGGGCTCGAAGCCCGGCGCGAAGTTGCGCTTTTCGGCCTTGTAGTAGGCCGCTTCCTTGATCATCGCCAGGCGTTCCTTGGGGCCGACCGCAGCGGCGGGCGGTTCGGCCTCCGCGGGTGATTGGGACCCGGGTGCGGGCCTGGTTCCCGGGCTAGAGGTATCTTCCGGAGACGGTACGGGGGTCGCCCGAGTTGTTGGATGCAACGTGGTGGCCGATGCCTTCTTGGTAACGGTCTTTTCGTCCGCCGTAACCTTCTTCGGGGGTGATGCCTTCTTTGCCACTTCATCCTGTGCGGACAGCTTCTTGGTCGCTGTCATTTCCGTGACCGTTTTGCTCGCCGTTGCTTGTTTTGCAGCGGCTTTGGGGGTCACAGTCTTTTCGGTTTCCGCCTTCTTTTTCTCGTATGCCATCTTTAACCTTCTTCTCGACTTTACTGATATATGGGTTCGTATGATAACTGTTTCTGCCGGCCAGGAAAGACCGCTGGGATCCTTGAGGGACCCGAATCTTTACAAATGAGTGCAAATTGTTGCACTGCACAAAAAGTTCGCACCTCGTGGGTTTCTAAGGCGAAGTCTCGCTAACTCGTAGCACTCGGCAGCGCTGGGTTTCTATGGGCTAACCAATACAGGATGAACAGGATTTTCAGGATGAACAGGATTTTTTGTTGTGAAGGGCGCTTGCCGGTTTGGCAAGGGCGTGATCGGGCGTAGAAAATTCAGCAACGGCAAGAATCCTGTAAATCCTGTAAATCCTGTGTAATCCTGTCCTATTGGGGTTTTGCAACGAAACTCGAGTTGAGCGCTCATCGGTCTGAGGCGAAACCTCATTAGTCTATCAGGTATCGAAGATTCGATCATAGTAGCGTGCCCGGTAGAGTAAGCGCGGACGTTCACCGTCCTCGAACCCGGTCCGGGTGTGCAGCGTGTTATTGTTCACCAGGCCCCAACCGGCCTCCAACCTGACCGAGAAATGCCGGGCGGTCCTACCGCGCAATATACCTTTGAGGCAGGAGACAGCCGCTGTCGTAAGGGGATCGTCCCGCCACCGAATACTGTGCGTTCGGTCCGTGTAACGCATGTGCAGATGACCGGACGGGTGCACGGAGAAAACGGGTCCGGAGCGTTCCGGTCGCGCTGCCTGTCCAGCCCTTCGATTGGCCGGGATGGTCATCGCCTGCGGGTGCATAAGGGCACGCACGAATTTCGGGTTCCGGTCGCGCAGCAATAGATACGCGATCTCGTGGTCCAGGAGATGGTTCTCGCCGCCGGCCGCCGCCGGCCGGACACAGTGCAATAAGGTCCCGTAAATCCAGCGGTCCGGCGCATTGTAGTACCCATCGGTATGCCAGGCGAGCGGACGGTTGCTGTAGGGGATGTAACCCTGGTGCCGGGCGTCGGATCGGACCGTCAATGAGCTGATGGCATCCTCGTCAGCGCCCAAGTTGTGATCCAGGCGCGTCAGGCCTAGCCGTGCACCGAGCAGGCGGGGGATCTCCTTCTCCGGATCATCGCCGCTGGGGCTTGCATAGATAGCCATGTTTGCGCGGCGGCAACGGGCCCGCAGGGCTTCGGCTTCGGGGGGTGTTAGCTGGCGCGGGTCACGGATCTCTACGATCAGGTCTTCGAGACGGGTCGGGTATTCACTGAGCTTACGCACCCGCCACAGGGCGTAGTCTTGGGACCGATCAAGATCGAAGGGGTAGGTCAATGCCATTGAGTTAAGTGTTACCGGTCGGCAAAAAGAGAAAAAACTACGAATCACGCGAATCCACGCGAATCCACGCGAATCCACGCGAATCCACGCGAATCCACGCGAAATTGTTATCCCGAACCGAGGAGCTGTCTGGTTAAGAATAGCTCGTAGGCTGGGTTCAGGGACGAACCCGGCACTCGGCAAAACGCTGGGTTTCGTTCCTCAACCCAGCCTACGGTTGGGACGAACCTGGCACCTTTTCCCTCCGGACAACGCCAAATCATTCAGGATTGCTTTTAACCGGACAGCTTCTCAGGTTCGGAGAGGGATTCGCGCGGATCGGCGTGATTCGTAGTTTTCCTTTCGATGCGGTTTGCTGCCTGCTTGTCGGCAGACAGGCGCTCACTCCATCCTTATAACCTGGGTACCCGCAAGGGGGGCCCTAGGGCCCTACATGGGGCCACGAAAGGCACGAAAGGCACGAAAGAACACGAACCTTCCTTCTTGTCCTTTCGTGGTTTACGTGATGCGGCTCACCGCATCCTACGGGTTACGGGTTCTGGGGTATTTGGTGGCTACGGGTAGACTCGAACTACCGACATCGGCATTATGAGTGCCGCGCTCTGACCTGCTGAGCTACGTAGCCGGGATGGGGGTAAAATACTAGCTAGGGGGAGGCATAGCGTCAAGTCAGACGCTGAACCGGAAATGGATCACATCCCCGTCCCGGACGATATAATCCTTGCCCTCCGAGCGCAACCTGCCCGCTTCGCGGGCCCCCTGCTCACCCTTGCAGGCGACGAAATCCTCGTAGGAGACCACCTCGGCGCGGATGAAGCCGCGCTCGAAGTCGGTGTGGATGACGCCGGCGGCCTGCGGTGCGCCGGTATTGCGGGGAATGGTCCAGGCCCGTACCTCCTTGGGTTCCGCAGTGAAGAAGGTCTCCAGGTCCAGCAAGTGGTAGCCCGCCTGTACCACCCGGTTCAGACCCGGCTCCGTGAGTCCCAAGTCGGCGAGAAAGCTCGCGCGCTCGTCGGCCCGGAGATCCATAATCTCCGCCTCGACGGCGGCGCATACTGGCACCGTCTCGGCATCCTCCTCCCGCGCAAGCCCGCGTACCGCATCCAGCAGGGGATTATTGTCCCCAAAACCGCCTTCGTCCAGGTTGGCGATGTACATGACGGGTTTGGCGGTGAGCAGGAACAGGTCGCGCAGCTGCCGGCGTTCATCATAGCCCTGCTCCAGGGAACGTGCGGGTCTGCCGGCATCCAGGTGGTCGCGCAGTCGTTCCAGCAGGGCCTTACGGGGCAGGACCTTCTTGTCTCCGGTCTTAGCCTGACGGGCAATTCGGTCCAGGGCCTTCTCCACCGATTCCAGGTCCGCCAGGGCAAGCTCCGTGTTGACGGTCTCGATATCGCGTACCGGGTCTACTGTGCCCGAGACATGGACCAGGCCATCGTCTTCGAAACAGCGCACTACATGGGCGATGGCGTCCGTCTCCCGAATATTGGCCAAGAACCGGTTACCCAGTCCTTCGCCCTGGGAGGCACCGGCCACCAGGCCGGCGATATCCAGGAACTGCATACTGGTGGGGATGACACTCGCGGGCGCGACGATGCGGGCGATCTCATCGAGCCGCGCATCGGGCAGAGGCACCACCCCCACGTTCGGATCGATGGTGCAGAAGGGGTAATTCTCTGCGGCGATGGCCGCCTGGGTCAGGGCATTGAAGAGGGTCGACTTGCCGACGTTCGGCAGACCCACGATACCGCATTTGAAGCCCATGTCAGACCTCGTCTTGGGTGCGGTTGTAGGCGTCCTCGACACGAACGATGTCGTCTTCACCGAAGTAGCTTCCGGACCGGACCTCGATGATCTCCAGGGGTATGGTCCCCGGATTTTCCAGGCGGTGGACGGTGCCGACAGGGATATAGGTGGACTCGTTCTCCGTGAGCAGGAAGACCTTCTCGCCGTTGGTGACCCGCGCCGTGCCCGAGACCACGATCCAGTGTTCGGCCCGGTGGTGGTGCATCTGCAGGGATTGGGAGTGGCCCGGCGTCACTGTCAGGCGCTTGACCTGATAGCGGTCGCCGAATCCGATGGAGTCGAAGTTGCCCCAGGGCCGGTGCATGCGCTGGTGATGCCGATACTCGCTGCGCTGCTCCTGTTGCAGGAACTGGGTTACGACCTTGACCTCCTGGGCCGAGCCCTTGTCCGCCACCAGGACCGCGTCCGGCGTTTCCACCACGATCAGGTTGCTCACGCCCACGGCCGCCACCATGCGGTGCCCGGCCAGCAGAAGATTACCCTCTGCGTCATGGACGAAGGCATCGCCCTCGATCACGTTGCCGGTAGCGTCCTGTGCCCTTACCTCCCAGAGAGCGGACCAGGCGCCCACGTCCGACCAGCCCACATCCAGCGGTAGCACGAGGGCGGATACATCCCCTTCCGGCGCGTTCCCGGCCAACCGCTCCATGACCGCATAGTCAATGGAATCGCTGGGGCAGGCGTGGAAGGCGGCTACGTCCAGGCGTCGGAAGTCGCCGTCTGCCGTGCCCCCACGGTAGGCCTTTCCGCCGGCCGCGGTAATATCGGGCCGGAAGCGCTCCAGCAACCGTTGCCAGACAGAGGCCTGCAGCATAAAAATTCCACTGTTCCACAGGTAGTCGCCGCTGCGCAGATAACCCTCGGCGGTAGCCTCATCCGGCTTCTCGATAAAGGTCTCGAGGACGTAGGCCTCGCTTCCGATCCCCTGAGCTGGAAAGCAGGCGCCCCGGCGGATGTAGCCGTAGCCCGTCTCCGGCCGATCAGGGACAATCCCGAAGGTGACCACCGCCCCCTGCCGGGCCAGGACGTAGCCGTCCGCCGCTGCTTGCCGAAAGCCCTGTCCGTCGTGGATATCATGGTCGGCGGGCATCACCAACAGCACCGGATCCCGGCCGTCGCCGGTTGCCGCCACGGCCGCGAGTTCGAGGGCCGGTGCCGTATTGCGACCCTCAGGCTCAAGGATGATGACGGCAGGCCGGCGGTCCAGGTAGCGGAACTGCTCGGCTACCAGGAAGCGGTGGGCCTCATTGCAGACCACGATGGGATCGAGCAGACCGATGGCCGCGCGGGGGTGCTCCGTCTCGATCCCATCGAGTCGCCTGACGGTTTCCTGGAGCATGGTGTGCTTGCCGGTCAGAGGGAGGAACTGCTTCGGATATGCCTCTCGGGACAGGGGCCAGAGACGGGTTCCGGACCCACCGGAAAGAATCACTGGTTGCAGCGACATGGTGAAAGACCCCCAAATCTCGGGAAGACCGGATACCGGCGTGCGGTTCGGCTTTCGGGGACAGTGAAGAATTGCCTTCCCGGCAATTTTTCACGCCGCAAAGCGAAAACATGGTTTCCCCTGCGCTCCATTTTTCAGAAGCTGTCCGGTTAAAATGGATCGTAGCGAGAATGGTCCGAAATGAGGTCGTTTTTTCGCTCTTTCGAGGCGAATAGCAGGCCTATTTAACGAGAAAGAGCGGAAAAAGGGACCGTTTTTGGACATTTGCAGCCGATACCACTTTAGCCAGACAGCTTTCAAGGTGCCCTCGGGGGTACCGTGGACTGCGACGTCTACACTTTGTAGACGGTCATGCGAGGCATGACGGGCTTATTCATGTTCATGTGTCCTTTCCCCTCCGAGCGGGACCTTGGTGTCCTTGAGCAAGGTCGTCGTATCCATGAGCCTGATTTCTCCCTCTCCGATCAAGATCGCTACTACTACACCGACGGCGATGGCCAGGATTCCGAACAAGCCGAAAAAAGAACCGATGAAAAAGAAGACATCTTCTGGTGTCATGGTTATGTCAGATCCCCGTCCGAAATCGGAAATATCATGCGGATCGTATGAACGAATATCCAGGGGGCGGTAGGGTAGGACATTACAGTTCCGGATCCTTTGTGATGACCCCAGTCTACCATCCCGGCCGGCGCAATTCCGTATCTTACAGATCCGGGGTCCGGGGCAAGGAAGAGACCTGTTTGACGGCAGACGGGCGCAACCGGCCTCAAAAAGTAAGGAAGAAATCGGCTTTGCGGACCAAGTCCTGCCGCGGCAGGAATTCGGTACGGGGAAAACGCACCAGAGACCCAATTCTGGTTCCCTGACCGGCGACCTGGATCTCGAAGAGCGGAATCTCGTTGCCGGTGCCGGTCCCGTTGCCGTCCAGCTTGATCCCCAGACGGCTCAGATGGATAGAAATCAGGTGGCCGCTGACGTATTGAGCCGGGTTCCCCAGCACATCGATTACGCGTTCGAGGCGAGACTCCAGGGACGCCAAGCGGGGGATTTCCCGGGCAAGTGTTTTTCCGATCTCGTCGACCTCCCGTTGCAGCTCTTGGCGAGATTCGCTGCCGCTTTCGGAGATATTCCGGTGCAGACGGGCGAGGAGAAAGTCGCGACGATTCTCCAATTCGACGACCCGAATCCTCTCATCCCGCGCCTGCTTCCGAATGTATGCCAGCAAGCCGTTGAAGATGCAGCACTTGAGCGAGCTTCTGGCCCCCGGCTCGCTGGTGGTGGGAGAAAGGATCTGGTGATCGACAAAGTTCACCGTCGTCTGCATGACCTCCTTTCGCACCGCATCGCCGATCAATGACATCCCCAGGCGCTGGTGCTCTTCTTTTTTCATGCACAAGAGCGCCCAGCACTCCTCGGCCTCAGGCTCGGCATCCAGCAGCTCACGGACCTCTAGGCTCCGGCTGAAGACCTCTTGCAGGTGGTTGAGATCGGCGAAAAAGGCGTTGACCCGCGGGTCCTCGGAAAACCCGGCCCGGCTGCACGGAATGGCTCCGGGGACCTCCTCGACCAGCCCGTCGATATGGCGGAGGGCGGTCGCGACCGGCTCTCGCAGATGCCGGGAATAGCCGGACAGAAAGCGCAACCGGCTGTAAGTCTCATCCACCACGTACTCAATCGCTTGCTCCGGGGTGCCGCTGCAGGACAGCTTCGTGGTCTCTTCCTCATCGTCCCAGGCTTTGATGGCCTCGCTGAAACGCAAGAATATCTCCTGCAGAAATGTCCCCATCCGTCCTTCTCCTTATTTGCAATCATTCATTTAGCCGGAACCGGGCTACGTGCGTCGGAGTGCCCAATTCCTCATACTTACCTAAAGGCTCTTTATGGATTCCAGACGGGTAGGATATTTTGCGCAAATTCGCCTTTTCGGCAAGCCAAAGGGGCATCGTATAGCGTGTGCTTGCGAAGAAATGTGGTCTTTTGTCGGACTCAAGCGCAACAAGCAATGGATTTGGTTGGCAATTGACAGCGATTCCAGAAAGATTGTCGGGATGCATGTTGGGAGTTGCGATCATGCCGGTGCCGAGGCATTATGGAAATCATTGCCGCCAGTCTACCGTCAATGCGCCGTTTGTTACACCGATTTTCGGTCTGCAAAAGATCGAAAATCATTTCGGAGCTATCTGGAATTTTATTCACTATTATAATGCTGAGTTTGCGCCCAAACTTGCGATCACTACAGATTAAGCACTACCGCATCATTCACTTACGCAAAGAATTTACCTCAGATTCACAGCGGTATCCCGGTCTTGAGGAGCTGCTGCTTAAGCTCATCAGTACGTTCCCCAGGCAACTGCCCGTGCAGTAGGGCGCGGACTTCACCGGGACGGACGTTCAGCAGCTCTGCCAATGCCTTAAAGGCTGTCCAACTCTACACCAATTTTCAAGTTCCCCTGAGTCGGAAGCAAGGGGCGGGGCTACACTGTCCTTAAAATCCTCTTTGTAGGAAAATCAACATGCTGCAACTCTTTCGCATTACCGGCTTCCTGCCCTATGTTGCGGTGGCCTTCCTCAACGCCTTCGTGGATCTGGGGCACAAGATCATCATCCAGAACACCCTGTTCAAGACCTATGAAGGAGATCTGCAGATCCTCCTGACGGCCATCGTCAACGCCCTAATTCTGTTACCGTTCGTGCTGTTGTTCACACCCTCCGGGTTCCTCTCGGACAAGTACCCCAAGCCCCGGGTGATGCGGATCGGTGCCTGGGCCGCGGTCGGGCTCGCCCTGGCGATTACCGCCTTTTATTATCTGGGCTGGTTCTGGCCGGCCTTTGCTATGACTTTTCTGCTGGCGGTTCAGAGTGCCTTCTACTCGCCGGCCAAGTACGGCTTTATCAAAGAGCTGGTGGGTGAGAAATCACTGGCCGCCGCCAATGGTCTCGTTCAGGCGACAGTAACCGCGGCCGTTTTGGCGGGGATCTTCTTCTTTTCGGTGCTGTTCGAAGCCTTCCTGGCGGAAGAGACCTTTACGACCCCCGGAGAGATCATGGCACTGCTCGCACCCGCGGGTTGGTTCCTGGTGGGCTTTTCCCTGCTCGAGCTGACCCTGGCGTACCGGCTACCCGAGAAGCGACAGCGCCGCGCGGCCATGCGCTTCGACTGGCAGGCGTACCACACCGGTCATTACCTGATGGAGAACTTAAGTTCGGCCTACCGGAGTCGGGTCATTTGGCTCTCCATCCTGGGTCTGGCGGGTTTTTGGGCCATCGCCCAGGTGATGGTTGCCACCTTCCCCGCCTTCGCCAAGGAGACCCTGGGGGCGACCAACGCGGTGGCGATCTAGGGCGCGATGGCCTGTTCCGGCATCGGTATCGCTCTGGGCTCGGTCATCGCGGGCAGGCTGTCCCGCGGCCACATAGAGACGGGACTGGTTCCCATCGGCGCTCTGGGTATCGCCGCTGGGTTGTTCCTGCTTCCGGGCCTGCCCTCGATGTGGGCCATGGCCTTCGATTTTTTAGGTGTAGGCATCATGGGCGGGCTGTTTCTGGTACCCTTGAATGCACTGATCCAGTTCCATGCCGAGGCTTCGGGGCTGGGCCGGGTTTTGGCCGCCAACAATTTCGTGCAACATATCGTAATGCTGGCTTTTCTAGGACTGACAGTGATAACAGCCCGGCTGGAGAGCGGCAGCGTTTCCATCATCCAGGCCCTGGGGGTCATGGCGTTAGGTGGGACCATCTACACCTTCTATAAACTGCCCCGGTCTTGGGTGCGTTTCCTGGCAGAACGCATCCTTGCGCTCCGCTACCGGTTGGAGGTGATCGGTCTTGCGAACATGCCACCCCAGGGAGGGGTACTCCTGCTGGGTAATCATGTCTCCCAGATCGATTGGATACTGGTGCGGATGGCCAGCCCGCGCCCGGTTCACTTCGTGATGGATCGGCCCGACGATGAGCCCTGGTACCAACGCCGGTTGCTCGACCTGTTCGGGATGGTGCCCATCCCCGGTAACCAAGGCGGGAAGACGCCGGATACCCTTGCCGAGCTGCTGAATGCAGGGGAGGTCGTCTGCCTGTTCCCGGAAGAGCACATCAGCCGCACCGCTCAACTCGGGGAGTTCAAGCAGGACTTCGAGTCGGCCGCAGCCAGGGTAACGGTGGGTGTTATCGTGCCCTTCTATCTGCACGGGCTCTGGGGCAGCGCCTTCTCGTTCGCCAAGGCCAAGCTCAAAGAGAATCACCGCCGCCGGCAGGCGCGAAATCCGGTGATAGCCTTCGGTGCGCCCCTGCCGCTCTCCGCGACCCCCGCGCAAGTCAAACAGTCCGTATTCGAGCTCTCGATCGACTCCTGGCAGGTCTGCACCCGAACCCTACCGACGCTGTCCGAGGCCTGGCTCAGGACCGCCGCCCGGCAGCGCAGCCGGCATTGTGTCCTGGATTCGACCGGCGCGATACTGACCAACCGTCGCTTCATGGCCACCGTCTTCCTGTTTGCACGCCGCGTCCGGAAGTTGGCAAAGGCGCAGAATCTGGGTGTGCTCATGCCTGCCGGTGCCGCCGGGGCCATCGCCAACCTGGCGGTCCTCCTGGCCGGCAGGACAGTGGTCAATCTCAACTACACCGCCGGCCCCAAGGCGCTACGTGCGGGTATGGAGCGCGCGGGCATCCGCAACATCATTACCGCTCGGCAGTTTCTCGCCAGGCTCAAGGACCGGGGGCTGGACCTGAGCGACCTATTCGATGGGATCGAGCTGCATTACATGGAAGACCTGAAGGCGGGTATCGGCAAGGCCGAGGGCCTGCTGATGCTCACGGCCGCAAGTGTTCTGCCCGGCGGCTGGGCCTGGGGCCTGTTCGGTCACCGGGTTGCCCCCGAAGACACCGCCGTCATCCTGTTCTCCAGCGGTAGCGAGGGAACCCCGAAGGGCATCAAGCTCACCCATCGCAACATCCTGGCCAATGTGCGCCAAATCTTCGACATGCTCAACCTGGAGACCGAGGGCCGGATCCTTTCCAATCTACCCCTGTTCCACTCCTTCGGGTTGACGGTTACCACCTTACTGCCCCTCCTGGAAAGTATTCCCATGGTCTGCCACCCGGACCCCACGGATGCCCTCGGCAGTGCCAGGGCTATCGCCCGCCATCGTGCCACCATCCTGTTCAGCCCCCCCACCTTCCTGCGCTTCTATATCCACAATAAACACATCCATCCCGTGATGTTGGAATCCCTGCGGATGGTCATTACGGGTGCCGAGCGACTGGGCCCGGATTTGCGCGAGGCCTTTGCCCTCAAATTCCAAAAGCCCATCTACGAAGGCTATGGCGTCACCGAGACGGCACCGGTGGCGAGCTCCAACCTGCCCGACTGCCTGGACACCGACGAGTGGCGGGTCCAGGTCGGTAACAGGCCCGGTACCGTAGGCATGCCCTTGCCGGGAACCGGCTTCCGCATCGTCGATCCAGTGAGCCTGGAAATCCTGCCGTCGGGAGAGGAAGGGCTCATCCTGATCGGCGGTGTGCAAGTGATGAAGGGGTATCTCGAGGCCCCTGAGAAGACTGCTGAGGCCACTGTCGAGCTCGACGGTCGGCGTTGGTACAAGACCGGCGACAAGGGCCGTGTGGACCAGGACGGGTTCCTGACCATCGTCGATCGCTATAGCCGGTTCGCCAAGCTGGGCGGTGAAATGGTCAGTCTGACCTGGATCGAAGAGCAGGTCCGGCAGATACTCGCTGAACCGGAGCTGGACCTGGTGGCCGTCAATATCCCGGACCCGAAGAAGGGCGAGCGGATCATTTTGCTGATCGCGGTCGACCTGGATCCGGGCGAGTTGCGCAAGACCCTGATCAATGCCGGTCTGAATCCGCTCACCATCCCCGCCGAGATCCGGCGGGTGGAGCAGATCCCCAAGCTCGGGAGCGGCAAGACCGACTTCGCCGGGGCCAAGAAATTGGGCACTCGCGGCCTCGTACAGACGCTCTTAAATGAAGAGTTATCCGCAAATGAACGCAAATTTTCACAGATTAAAAGCGAAGGGTCTAGATAACTTTAGCATCTGCACCTGCACGCTAAGGTTATGTTATGCAAGTAACAAACAGGTATTTTAGGCGTTCACACCTTTTGTGACGCTTCATCGCCCTTCTCTGGCGAGGTTGAAGGGGCCAGGTAGCCCTCGACAGCAGCATCCACTCGGACGGCTGGAGAGGCTATAATGGGCTGGTGGACATGGGGTACAAAAAGCATTTCCGAGTGCATCATGGCGAGGATGTATTTGCCCGCGGTAATTGCCATATCAATGGCATTGAATCATTTGAGAGAAAATCCACTCTAAAGTTATCTAGATCCAAACGAAATAGTTTGTGAGAATCTACGTAATCTGTGGACAGAAAGGATCACGTAACCTTCTGCGACCGGTTTGCGTCCATTCGCGGAAAAATTCCAAATGTACCGCGAGTGGCTTAGCGGATATCAATGAAGCGCCGGCTGGTACAGGGCGAGCTCGTATAAATTACCAAACATGGCCTTAGGGCGATAGTCGTCGTCCCAAGCGGCCTGGCGTCGCTTCTATGCCAGACGCAGGGAGGAGGGTTCGCGCTCAAGTAGATTCGTGCACAGGTGCCGAGTTGCCGTCATGATGGCTGGTGCATTCCCTTTTGCGAATGCGGCTGGCGTCTTCCCGGAACACCACGTCAAGTCGCCAGTGAAGCCGATTTTCCACCCCCCACTGTCTCCGCACGGCGTGCGCGAAACGCCGCGCATCGGCCAGGATCGCGTTCACAAAAATCTGAATGATCGCGTTCAACGATTATCGAGACGACAGTATACACCTGTCGCAAATGTCAGAGCGAAGATCTCGTTAAAAATGGCCCAAAAAAGAGTTGCGATTTCTCGCAACCACTTGTTTCTTCTGGAGCTGGCGATAGGATTCGAACCTACGACCGGCTGATTACAAATCAGCTGCTCTACCGACTGAGCTACGCCAGCATGATCCGATATGCCATTACGGCCGCCTATAGCGCGATGTATTTGCGTTCAGGCGGTCTCGATCCGGGCTTCCGGTCCGGGCAACGACAGGTTGGGGCGCGTCACTGAAGGGCACCTGGGAAGATGACATCGATGGTGCGATTTTATGGGAACCCGAGCGACCGCACAATGACTCAGGTCCCGGGACATGGAGGGAAAAATGCCGGTTCTCAAGAGAGCAAGGCCAGGCCTTGGAGCACCAGGTCGGGTCTGTGTTGGACTGGGAGATCAAGGGCAGGGATCAGTCGTTCCGCATCTCCCCCCGCGAGGATGCACACGGGTATCCTGCCGGCCCGGTCGGCCAGTCGCCCGAATAGCCGCTCAGCCAGTGCAGCGGGGGCCTGGATCGAGCCCACGGCAATGGCGGTTCCCGTATCCGCGGCCCAAGGTTCGGCAAGCTCCTCGGGCTCGGCCCGGGGAATCCTGGTACCGGCCATCAGTCCGGTACGCATCAGCTCGATTCCCGCCATGATGAGTCCGCCCAGGTGACTGCCGTCCCCGAGCAGTAGGTCATAGGTGATGGCCGTACCCGCGTCGATGACGAGGACCGGGCCGTGGCAGGTCCGATGGGCGGCAATCAGGGCCAGCCAGCGATCGACGCCGAGCCGCTCCGGCTGCTCATAGGCGATAGTGACGCCGTAGGCGTTCGGCTCAGGGGTGGCGAATAGCGGCTCCCGGTCCCAGTAAGAGCGGCAGGCGCGTCCCACGACCCCAGCCATTTCGGCGCTGCCGACGTTGCTGACGAGAATTTGCTCCGGTGGCGGCAACTGCTCCCAGGCCGCATGCAGGTTGATCGGAAGACCACCATGGTGTCGGGCGATCCGCATCACGTCCAGCGAGCCGGATTCGCCGACCGTCCACTTGAGGTTGGTGTTGCCGATGTCGATGAGGAGATCCATGAAAAATGTCAACTCTCCTCGTTTCGCTCATGCACCGACATTCGGACCTCAATACATCCTTACCAATAGATAGTCTTCCGTCGCTTCCAGGTCGGGGGGCGTACCGTTGTGCTGTTTCAGCAGCGGAATGATCTTGGTCCTGACTCCCATCCCGCGCGCATCCACGTACCCATAATCCCGCAATACCTCCACGATCAGCGGATTGCGGGCGGACCGCTGCCCGGCCAGCATCTTTTCCATGGTCATGAAGTTGGGGAGCGCCCCCGGACTCTTGATCTCCAAGCGGTCCTCGTAACGCACTACCTCGACGTCCTCGACGCGTGTCCAATCCCGGTGGGCGAGGGCGTTCACCAGTGCCTCGCGCAGGGCCTCGCGGGAGTGGAGCCAACGTCGATCGCGCCGCACTCCGTCACTCAGCTCCGATGCGTCGCCGGACACGAACGGCCGCATGTGATCCAGTGATTGCTCCATGAGGCCGCCCGCGTCCAACTTCCGGCTGCCCCTGCGGACGCGCCAGAGTCCGACTAGGGGGTGGTCCAGAATCACATCATCGGCGGCAGTGTAGTCCATATCCCGGTCCCTGGTCCCTGAAGACCATCCAACGGACCCCTGCCTGGCGCAGAACGCGACGTGGCCGATGTCCGAACAGTACGAGCTACGAGCCCGGCCAGGGTACATACCGGTTTGCCTCCGTTACGTTCGGTAAGGAATCCCATACCACAGAGTCGACGTTCCCATGCTTCCTGATCGGTGGGGGTCTCGGGATCCTGAATGATATGCCGGAGGTAGTCCTGCAGGCGGTCCATGTCCAAGTCCTCCAGTCCCGTCCCCGATACGGGCAACAGCTCCGTCTGCAACATGCAGCCCGCGGCGAACAATCGCGCCTGTTGTTCCCGCGAGGCCCGCCGCGAGATGCTGCCGATGCGCACGTAGATATCCTCGCTGCCTTCCCGGCGCACTACATAGGGCTTGGCAATACCTTGGGTCAGTGAGATCATGGCTACCCGCAGTCCGGGCTCTATCTGTGCTTCTTCGTAGAAGGGGATAATCGGGGGATGGACATAGTGGCCGAAGACCGTCTCCTTGGCCAATTGCTCGGGCCGAATGTCGTCGCGTTTGAACCCGACGCCGGAGCTCTCGCCGTTTGCGATCAGTTCCAGAAGCTAGGTTTTTGTCATGGACTCTTCAGCTTTTTACCGGCCGTAGAAAAGCGGATCTTCATGACCGGCGGCCGATCCGCGCGAGGCCCAGGGCATCGGTGAGTGCCTGGTGGGTGTCGGCAGTCATGGCGATAACTCCGGTTATGAATACTTGCTGTTTCCGGATATTCTGGCGGCTGTTGACATTTCTGGCTACTGCGTTGTTGTTTGCAAACAATCCGGAGCCTGAAAGGACACGAACCCTCATTCATGTAAATCCGTGGTTTCTGTTCCCTGCGCCCGCGGCATTTGGATCATCACTCATCACTCATCATTTTCCTACCGACTCGACGCGCTGAAAACCCCGCGGCAGCAGCTTCCCACGTCGGCCCCTTTCTCCCTGGTAGAGATCCAGATCGGACGGCTTCAGGGTGAAGTGGCGTTTCCCGGAGCGGATGGTAAGAGCGGCGCCCTCGGGAACGACCGCCAGGGCGGCGACATATTCCTCGCGCACCTTGGCTCTGGCCGCCTGGATGCCGATGATTTTGTTGCCCTTGCCCCGCGGCAGCTCGGGCAGCTCGGAGACGGGATAGACCAGCAGGTGGCCACTGGTGGCGACTGCCGCCAAGCGGTCGCTGCGCAGGTTCAACACCGGCACCGGGGCCAGGGTCTTGGCGCCTGGGGGCAGAACAAGGACAGTCTTGCCTGCCTTGGGCTTGGCGTACAGGGCCTGCAGGGTCACGATGAAGCCATAGCCGGCGTCGGAGGCGAGCAGATACTTGGCCGTGGGCTCGCCGCCGAGCACCGCGATGAAGTCGGCGCCCTTGGGCGGCGCCAGGCGTCCGGTCAGGGGTTCGCCCTGTCCCCGGGCCGAAGGCAGGGTGTGGGCCGGCAGCGAGTAGCTGCGACCGGTGGTGTCGAGAAAGACCACCGGCTGGTTGCTGCGCACCCGGACTACGGCCAGATAGGCATCTCCCGCCTTGTAACCCAAGCTCCCGGGGTCGATCTCGTGGCCCTTGGCCGCACGCACCCAGCCTTTCTCCGACAGGACTACGGTCACCGGCTCACTGGGGGTGAGCTCAGTCTCGTCCAGGGCCTGGGCGGTGTCGCGCTTTACCAGGCGTGAGCGGCGCTGATCGCCGTATTTGTCCGCATCCTGCCGGATTTCCTCGCCGAGGAGTTCCCTAAGCAGCTTTTCACTGTCGAGGATCTTCTGCAACCGATCGCGTTCCTCGGCCAACGCCGCCTGCTCGGCGCGGATCTTCATCTCTTCCAGGCGGGCGAGATGGCGCAGGCGGGTATTGAGGATGTACTTGGCCTGGGCATCCGTGAGGGCGAAACGGGCCATAAGTACCGGTTTTGGCTCATCCTCGGTGCGGATAATGCGGATTACCTCGTCGAGGTTGAGGAAGGCGATCAGCAGGCCCGCCAGCAGATGCAGGCGGTCGAGTACCTGCTCCAGCCGGTGCCGCAGTCGGCGGCGCACTGTCTCGGTGCGGTAGCCGAGCCACTCCACCAGGACCTCGCGCAGGTCCATGACCCGCGGCCGGCCGTTGCGCCCGATCAGGTTCATGTTGACCCGGTAGCTACGCTCCAGGTCGGTGGTGGCGAACAGGTGGGACATGAGCCGTGGTACGTCCACCCGGTGTGAGCGCGGAACGATGACCAGGCGGGTCGGGGACTCGTGGTCGGACTCGTCCCGCAGGTCCTCGATCATGGACAGCTTCTTGGCCTGCATCTGCTGCGCCACCTGTTCCATGATGCGATTGCCTGAGACCTGGTAGGGTAGGGCGGTAATCACAACGTCCCCGTGCTCTAGCTCGTAACGGGCGCGTAGCTTGACGCTGCCGACGCCGTTCTCGTACATGCGCGCGAGCTCCTCCGGCAGAGTGACGATCTCCGCCGTGGTCGGGTAGTCAGGACCCGGAACATGCGCCATCAGCTCCGCCACCGTAGCGTCGGGGTGCCCGAGCAAATGGATACAGGCAGCGGCCACCTCCCGCAGGTTGTGGGAGGGAATGTCCGTGGCCATTCCGACCGCAATGCCGGTGGCGCCGTTGAGCAGCAGATTCGGCAACCGCGCCGGCAACAGCCTGGGCTCCTGCAGGGTGCCGTCGAAGTTGGGCTGCCAGTCCACCGTGCCCTGTCCCACCTCGGCGAGCAGGACCTCGGCGTAAGGCGCCAGGCGCGCCTCGGTATAGCGCATGGCGGCGAAGGACTTGGGATCGTCCGGCGAGCCCCAGTTACCCTGGCCGTCGACGAGCGGATAGCGGTAGGAAAACGCCTGGGCCATGAGCACCATGGCCTCATAGCAGGCGGTATCGCCGTGGGGATGAAACTTGCCCAGCACATCGCCCACGGTGCGGGCGGATTTCTTGAACTTGGCGGTAGCCGCCAGCCCCAGCTCGGACATGGCATAGAGGATGCGCCGCTGGACCGGCTTGAGGCCATCGCCCACATGGGGCAAGGCCCGGTCCAGGATGACATACATGGAATAGTCCAGGTACGCCTTCTCGCTGAACGCATGGAGCGGCATCCGCTCCAGGCCCTCGTGGTTGTAGGTAGGGGTGTCTGTCATACGTAGGGGCACTGCATAACTATGCACCTTGTTCGGGTTTTGGTTTCTCAGCGCCGTTGCTTTGACGTTCGACAAGTCGTGGGCGCTGCGGCGATCACAAGTCTTCCAGGTCGATGGGTACTGCCTCGAATGGCGGTAGACGAAATCGCGCACAAAATTCACCCCCTCTGGCACAGGGCCTCCAGGGACTCATACAGGGTTGGGTGATGTGCCGGTGCTGGTTGCATCATGATTTTTCGGTACAATCTTGCCGGAGCTCGACGGCGCAGTAGGCGCTCGGCTTGAGCCTCTTGTCGGCGGCTCTCATTCCGTTTGCAGGTACTCATGTACCCACCGGGAAACAAGGTCAACGTCGGAGATGTGCTGCTTGCTTTCTCTCACATGGGGCGTTGAAGCATCGTATGGAGAAGGAAGAAAAAGAAGGGTCTAGATAACTTTAGCATCTTCACCAGCATGCTAAGGTTTTGTTATGTAAGGAAAAAACATGTATTTTAGGCGTTCACACCTTTCCGAAGCCAA
>Ga0209366_1000147_pt1 | contig 18670 bp, 19 predicted proteins | sample WorMetmaBAHAMAS2_FD_187391 | JGI IMG/M metagenome (GOLD analysis project Ga0209366, IMG submission 187391) | Marine gutless worms symbiont microbial communities from Max Planck institute for Marine Microbiology, Germany - Inanidrilus... | ecosystem: Host-associated > Annelida > Digestive system...
CTGGGGGAGAGGGGCTTTTGGTCCCTTCTCTCCCGGGGGAGAGACCTGCCTGCGCGAAGCCGGAGCTTCGCTTCGGCGAAGGCAGGAGGTGGCCCGAAGTCCTGAGGAAGCCGCGACAAGCGGCAGTCACGAAGGACGGATGAGGGGGATACCGACGCCGGTTGTGGATCGTCCCGCTTCAGCACGTAACCATTTATTCAGGTTAACCGATTATGACGACGCCATGACTGACGGTACGGTTCTTTTGGTATCGCTGTTCGGCGGCGTCTGTCTTTTATTGTGGGGCGTCCGCATGGTGCGCACCGGCGTGTTTCGGGCCTTCGGCCCGTCGCTGCGCAACACCCTGGCGGCCTGCACCGGCAACCCGATCACCGCCTACGGCGCCGGGCTGGGTGTCACCGGCATCCTGCAAAGCAGCACAGCCACGGCCCTGATTGTTTCTTCCTTCGCCGGCCGCGGCATGATCACCACCTATGCCGGCCTGGCGTTGATGCTGGGCGCGGATCTGGGCTCGACCCTGCTGGCCCAGGTCCTGTCGCTGGGGCTGACCTGGCTGTCGCCCATCGCGATTTCAGGCGGCGTGATCGCCTTCCTGGTCGGAAAAGAGGGCAAGGCACGCCAGCTGGGGCGGGTCGCCATCGGGCTTGGCCTGATGCTGCTGGCCCTGAAACTGATCGGCGATGCCACGGCGCCCTTGCGCGCGTCAGAGGCCTTCGGCGCGATCCTGGCCCTGTTGAGCGACGAGGCGCTCATCGCCGTGATTCTGACAGCGGCCATCACCTGGTTTGCCCATTCTAGCCTCGCCATCGTGCTGCTGGTGATGTCGCTGACCGCGTCCGGGACCGTTCCGGTCTCGCTGGCGCTCGCCCTGGTCGTCGGAATCAATATCGGCGGCGTCCTGGCGCCCGTGGTGATGACCGCGCGGGAAAGCCCGGAGGCACGCCGTATCCCGATCGGCAACCTGATGATGCGGATTTCGATTGCCGCGGCCGCACTGCTGTTTATGGATTTCATCGCGCCCCTGATCGCCATGCTGGAAACCGATCCGGGCCGCCAGGTGGTGAACTTTCACACCGCCTTCAACCTGACGATGGGCCTGGTGTTCCTGCCTTTCACCGCACCGTTCGCCCGGCTGTGCGCGAAACTGATCCCCGATGTGACGCTGCGCGAAGACAGCCAAGAGCCGCGCAACCTGGATCCAAGCGCACTGTCGTCTCCGCCGATCGCTCTGGCCTGCGCGGTGCGTGAAACCTTGCGCATGGGCGAGGTGGTCCAGGACATGCTGGGCCGGTCGATCACCGCGCTGACCGCGGACGACAAGACCCTGGTGCGCGACATCGAGGAAGCGGACGACGAGGTCGACCGGCTGCACGAGGCGATCAAAGGCTACGTCATGGAATTCTCAAAGAACGAGATGGACGACGGAGAAAGCCAGCGCATGGTGGAGGTCCTGTCCTTCACGACCAACCTGGAGCATATCGGCGATATCGTCGACAAGAGCCTGATGGAGCTGGCGTCGAAACGAATCCGCCACCGGCTGCGGTTCTCGGACGACGGCGAGACCGAGCTCAGGGAATTTCACCGCGCGGTCATGGAAAACCTGCAACTGGCGCTCAACGTCTTCGTGACCCGTGACGTGGAGATGGCGCGCAAGCTGTTGGAGCAGAAAGGCGCGATCCGCCAGGCCGAACTGGCTGCCGCGCGCAGCCACTATGCTCGCGTCGGGGCCGGCGTGCCGGAATCCGTGGAAACCAGCGGCATCCACATGGATATCATCAGCGACCTGAAACGCATCAACGGCCACGTTGCATCGGTCGCCTACCCCATCCTGGAGGAGGCTGGGTTGCTGCGGTCCAGCCGACTGAAGAAGAAGAAGGCGGACGCCATCGTCTCGGCGCTGTCGGCCGACAACGTGGTGTCGATCGCCCGGTAGCGGCGACGCGGCGGCCTGCCGCGTCATTCAATCTCGTCCATCGCAAGTTTCGGAATGCGCCCGGCCGCGCCCTGGACTAGTGTCGCGGCTGTTTTTGCTGTTCCGGACCGCGACCAATGGCATCGCCGCAACCCATCAAGCAAACGATGGGTCCCTTGGAATGGGGCCTTCTGGTCCTGCTGTCCATTTTGTGGGGCGCGTCGTTCTTCTTCGCCGAGGTGGCGCTGGCGGAACTACAGCCCTTCACCATCGTCTTCGCCCGCGTGTCGCTGGCAGCGGTCGCACTGTGGGTGCTGGTCGCGCTGACGGGGGGTGGCATGCCGTTTTCCGGCCGCCTCTGGGGCGCTTTCTTGGTGATGGGGCTGGTCAACAACTTCATCCCCTTCAGCCTGATCGTCTGGGGCCAGACCCAAATCTCGGGCGGCCTGGCGTCCATCCTGAATGCAACCACGCCGGTCTTCACCGTGATCGTGGCGCATTTCTTCACCCGCGACGAAAAGCTGACCGCGAACCGGATCGCCGGCATCGTCCTGGGCTTTGCCGGCGTCGTGGTGATGATCGGGCCCGAGGCGCTGGCCGGCCTGGGTTCGAACGTGATCGCCCAGCTCTCTGTCATGGGCGGGGCGCTGGCCTACGGCGTGGCCGGCGTCTTTGGCCGGCGTTTCGCCGGAACGCCGCCCCTGGTGACGGCAGCCGGCCAGGTCACCGCGTCCAGCGTGCTTATGTTTCCGGTGATGCTGGCGGTCGACCGTCCCTGGGAACTGGCGATGCCGGCGGCGGAAACCTGGGCCGCGCTGTTGGGCGTTGCGCTTATCAGCACCGCGGCCGCCTATGTGATCTTCTTTCGGATCCTGGCCACGTCCGGAGCGACCAACATCATGCTGGTCACCCTGCTGGTCCCGGTCAGCGCCATTCTTCTGGGGGTCCTGATCCTGGGCGAAACCCTGTCCCTCCTGCACATCGCCGGCATGGCCCTGATCGGCCTGGGCCTGCTCGCGATCGACGGGCGGGCAATGGGACTGCTCCGGCGGCGGCAAATGGCCGACACCTGAACCCCCGCCGCCTGCCGCTGCGCTGCCGCAACCGTGCCGGTTCACATATCCAGCCCATGCGGCAGCACTGTGATGTCGCGGATCACCACACCGTCGGGCCGGGTGAGCATGAACATCACGCACTCGGCCACTTCTTTGGCCTCCATCAACGCCTTCGCTGCCAGAGCCTCTTCCATCTTGGCCTTCGGCCAGTCGTCGAGAAGCGCGGTGATCACCGGCCCCGGAAGAACCGCCCCCATGCGGATATTGTGTTCGATGAGCTGGCGTCTGGTGGAGTGCACGAAAGCCTGCACAGCGAATTTCGAGGCAGTGTAGATCGGCTCCCAGATCACCGGGATCACGCCGGCAACGGAGCTGGTGAAGATGATGTCCCCGCTCTTCTTCTCGATCATGTGCGGTAGCACTGCATGGACCGAGCGGAAGGCCGCATTGGTATTGAGGTTCAGCACCTTGTCCCAGACATCCGGGTCGCCATCTGCCACTGCGCCTCCAACATAGGCGCCTGCATTGGCGTGAAAAATGTCCAGGCCTCCCGTGAGCCCGAGAATGCGCGGCAGGATCCCCGATACCGCTTCGCCGTCGAGAAGATCCACGTTCAGCGGATGTGCGCGGTTTTCAAGCTCGGCGCATATCTCGTCGAGCTTACCTTCGTCCCGGTCGATCAGCACGACCTCTGCTCCCGCGGCATGCATCGCCTGCGCGCAGGCAAGGCCGATCCCCGATGCAGCCCCGGTGACTGCTGCCGTTTTGCCTTCGAGTGCCTCGTTCATACTGAGTCCCCTCACGTTTGTTCAAAAAAGCGAGCCCATTTGCACCGCGTTCCACAGCCAATGCGCTGTCCTCTTCTTGTCCGCCAGGCTGTTCAATGCTTCACCGCTCCCATCGTTAGGCCGGACACAATGTGCCGCTGCATCAGAAGCGTGAATATGACGGGTGGTGCTGCCTGGATGATCGTCGCCGCGGCAATCAGCTCCCAAAACACATTGCCTGTCGTCACGAACGAGGTGATCACCACTGGAAAAGTCTTGGCGGCGCGCACTGTCAGGAACAGGGCGAGAAGGAGTTCGTTCCACGCAAAGATGAAGACGAACGTCGCAACTGTCGCGATGCCGCTGCGGGCCAGTGGAATGACGACGATCCAGAGCGTCTGAAACCAGGAACATCCCTCGATGCGGGCGGCTTCGATGATCTCCTTCGGGATGCTCCGAAAGAACGACATCCCCACCCATATCGCAAATGGCAGGTTGAAACCGGCGTAAACCAGAATCATGCCGACCAGGGTGTCCAACATACCGAACCCATTGAACACGATGAACAACGGCACGGCCGCCGCAATCGGAGGCATCATCCGGGTGCTGAGGATCCAATCGGCAAGAAAATCCTTGGCCCTGAACTGGAAATTCACCAGCCCAAAGGCTGCTGGCAGGGCAATTGTCATACAAAGCGCGGTCGCACCGACGGTGATGACAACCGAGTTCAGCAGAAACATCCAGTTCTCGGTCAACAGAACCCGAAAATGCTCCAGATATGTGAAGTTGGGCAGCCAAACCGGTGGAATCGCGTAAAGATCCGTGCGCGTCTTGAAGGCCGCCAGCACGATCCAGACAATCGGAGCCGTAAAGATGAAGACAATACCGAATGCTGCAGGCAATGTCGGATTAGGTATTCTGAACATGGTGGCCTCAACGCCGAGTGAAGACCCGTCTGCAAGGTGGGACAGGGTGCAGCCCGCACCACCCGATAGGTGGTCGATCGACGGTCAGTTCAAACGTTCGTCATTCGCTCCAAAGACATGGCAAGACACGCCAGGCAGCGACAGATAGATGGTCTCACCGCCGTGATAGTCGCGTTCGCCAACCGCGCGAACCGTCACCATGCCGACATTCGGAACCTCAACGTAAAGGAAGGCATCGCTGCCAAGCTGTTCTTCGACAATGATCGTGCCTTTCCAGTCACCGCTTTCGTGTGAGTACTCGATGTGCTCGGGCCGGATTCCCAGCGTCATCTTGGCGCTCATGGCCTCCGGTTTAAGGGTGGGGACGTGGATCATGGTGCCATCGATCAGCTCGACTTTGCCGTCGGGGGCTGGTTTCGCCTCGACGAAGTTCATTTTCGGTGACCCGATGAACCCGGCGACGAACTTGTTCCTGGGGTGGTCATAGAGCTGGATGGGCGTGTCGAATTGCTCGACGTTTCCTTCCTGTAGCACGACGATCCGGTCGGCCATCGTCATCGCTTCGACCTGATCATGGGTGACGAAGACCATGGTGGTCTTGAGTTTCTCGTGCAGCCGGACAAGCTCGATCCGCATCTGAACGCGCAACGCCGCATCCAGGTTCGAGAGAGGCTCGTCAAACAGGAACGCCGTCGGATTGCGTACGATGGCGCGCCCAATGGCAACGCGTTGTTGCTGGCCGCCCGAAAGCTCTCGAGGCTTGCGGTCCAGCAGGTCCTGCATGCCGAGCGTCTGGGCGGCATTGTCGACCTTTTTCTTGATTTCGGATTTTGGCTCGCCGGCGATGCGCAAACCAAAGCCGATGTTGTCGCGCACGCTGATATGCGGGAACAGTGCGTAGGACTGGAACACCATCGCGAGGCCCCTCGAAGAGGGCTTTTCATAAGTTGCATCGCGATCGTCGATGATGATCTGCCCGCCGGTCAGCTCTTCAAGCCCGGTGATCAGGCGCAGCAAGGTCGATTTTCCACAGCCTGAAGGCCCCACGAAGACGACAAACTCGCCGTCCTTGATGTCGAGACTGACGTCTTCGATCACGGTGATCGGGCCGAACTTTTTGTGCACATGACTGAGGACGATTTCACCCATTGAAGACACCTCGGACGCCCGGGCGCTGGATCAGGCCGTCGACCCTGTCGGCTGCTTGGAGGTGTGCACGGGTGAGATCGATCGCATGCCGGCAGGAGTCACCACTCCAGCCGCCCACCCAGCAAAGCGCGCGCACGCCAACCTTGTTCATGTTTTCCTCCCGTCCTCATGGCGTGGGCCACGTTGACTTGCGTTCCCGACGCACACTGCTGTTGTGATCCCCGTCGCGATTGCGGCCTGGTCTGATGTCTCGGCACGGCGTTTGCGCCCCGGCTGAGGATGTCTTCCGATCCAGCTCAATTCTTCACAGCCCCCATGGTCAGGCCGGAGACGATGTGGCGTTGCATGATCAGTGTGAAGATCACGGGCGGCAGGATCTGGATGATCGTTGCGGCCGAGATCAGCTCCCAATAGGTCTTCGTCACCGTCGAGAAGGACGAAATAACCACCGGAAACGTCTTGGCCTCGCGCGTGGTCAGGAAGAGCGCCAACAGAAGTTCGTTCCAGGCGAAGATGAAGACGAAGGTCGCGACAGTTGCGATCCCGCTTCGCGCCAGAGGAATGGCCACGATCCAGAAGGTCTGGAACCATGAGCATCCCTCGATCCGGGCCGCCTCGATGATTTCCTTCGGGATATTGCGAAAGAACGACATCGCAACCCAAATCGCGAATGGCAGGTTGAAGCCCGCATAGACGATGACAAGCGCACCGACTGTGTCGAGCATCCCGAGATTGTTAAACAGGATGAAAAGCGGAACGGCAGCTGCGATCGGCGGCATCATCCGGGTGCTGAGGATCCAGTCAGCCAGAAAATGGCGTCCGCGAAAGCCGAAATTGACCAGCCCGAACGCGGTCGGCAGAGCGAACGCCATGCACAGGGCGGTCGACCCGAGGGTGACCACGATCGAATTCCTGAGGAACTGCCAGTTCTCGGTCAGGAGCAGAGTGAAATTCTCGAGATAGCTGAAATCCGGCAACCAGACCGGCGGAATGGCGTAGATGTCCGAGATCGTCTTGAATGCCGCCATGACCATCCACAGGATCGGCGCAGTGAAGAGGAACACGATGCCGAAAGCGGCAAAAAGCGACAGCGTCTTGTTGCCGCTACGCATTCTGCATCCTCCGGAGGTATCTCGCCGCAATCATCGTAACGAGAATGCTGATCAACAGAATGATGACAGCCGCCGCTGACCCGTACCCGACCTGAAAAAACCTGAAGTTCTGCCGATACGCGAAGAACGTTACTAGTTCGGTCGCATCCCCGGGGCCGCCGCGCGTGGTGACATAGACGAGATCAAACATTTTCAGATTGTCGATAACCCTCAGAATGACGCCGATCAGAATGACGTCACGAATTGCCGGAAGCTCGATCCAGCGGGCCACGTGATGCCACTTGGCGCCTTCCAGGTCTGCCGCCTCATAAGGCGACCCGGGTATCGACACGAGCCCTGCGAGCATCAGAAGCATCATGAAGGGCGTACATTGCCACGCGTTGATCATGATCACCGTCAGCAGGGCGACCGACGGGTTGCCAAACCACGACAGGGGTTCGATGCCAACGCCGGACAAGAGGTAGTTCGCAATCCCGAGCGTTGGGTTCAGGATGTAGCTGAATATCAGGCCGACGCAGATCGGCGTGATCATCATCGGTAGAATGGCCATCGAGCGCATGACGTGGCCGGTCTGCATCTCGCGCAAGCTGAGAAAGACCTTCGCAAATGCAAATCCAAGGACCACCTCGATCGCGATGGAGGACGCCGTCAGAACGGCTGTGTTCTGGATCGACTTCAAAAACAGCGGATCGGTGAGAAGCTCCTGGTAGTTCTCCAGGCCGACGAAGAACTTTCGGGACATCCGCGTGAGTTTGGCGTCGTAGAGGCTGAGGTAGACCGAATAAATGAAGGGAAACACGCTGAGAAGAAGCAGATAAATGACAGCCGGGACGATGAACAACAGCTTGGTGTTCCGTTCGGTGTCCCTTCGTTGGCCCAGTCCAACCGAGCTTGGTGATGTTTGGGTCAGTTCCGCCATGTTTCGGCCTTCACCGTTGCAGGATGTGACGCGCGTTGCGAGAGTGTCGAACCTGCGTCAGATCAGGAAGGGCCGCCGGCCCTTTCCCGGGAAGAGACGCAATGCTCGGATCAACGGGTTGCCCCGGTGCCTGACCAGTCCGGACAGCCCGCGCCGGAGCATCGTCGCGATGTTCGCGGTCGCGGTATCCATGGCCACCTGTGGGGTCGCATCGCCAACGATCGTCCGGTTCACTTCAAGACCCAGCCTGCCGGTTCGAGAAGATTCGAACCTGCGTCCTTTTGGGAAGGGCCACCGGCCCTTCCCTAAGGGGAGGCGCAACCCTTTCGGATCAACGGGTTGCGCCGGTCTCGGACTACTCCAGGTAGCCCGCGCGCTTGAGCATCTTGGTGATGTTCTCGTTCGCGGTATCCATGGCCTCCTGCGGGGTCGCATCGCCGACGATCGCCCGGTTCACTTCAAGACCCAGCGTATCGATCATCTCGAAGGTCATCGCGTGACGCGGACGAAGCTCGGCCCAGGCTTTCTTCGCCGACTCGTAGAGGGTCGGAACCCAGGGCTGCGCTGCGATGATCTCGGCATCCTGCATCGCCGAATGACGGCTCGGAGGACCACCGGCCAACACGAACGTCTTGTGCGTTTCGGGGCTTGCGAACCACTTGATGCAGTCCCACGCGGCATCCTTCTTCGAGGAGTGCTGGTTGATGCACAGGATCCACCCGCCGACCGGCGGAACCGATTCCGAACCTTCCGCATGCGGGAACACGGCGACATCGAACTTGCCGATCACCTTGGAAATCTTCGGATCCTGGAACAGCGGGGTCCGCACCGACCAGTTGTTGATCATCGCGACCTTGCCCTGGGTAAACGCGTTGGCGCGCTCATCCCAAGCATATTCCTCGACACCGGGCGGTCCATAGGCCGCCATGTCCTTGAAGAACTGGATCATCTCGACCGACTTCTCGGAATTGAAGAGCGGCGTCTGATCCGCATACGCATCAGCCGAACCGGGGTAGTTCGACTCCCAGGGCTTGCCGCCCGCGGAATAGATCCACTCGAAGAACTGCTGCCCGGCTGCAGAGCCACGCTTGAAGTTCATGGCCATGCCGTCCACGTCCGGGAAATCAGGGCTTTCCTTGAAGAACTTGGCCGCCGCCATCAACTCCTCAAAAGTCTGTGGCGGTTCGAGCCCGGCCTGTTCGAACAGGTCCTTTCTGTAGTGCAGCATGTGCCAATAGCCGGCGATCGGCAGGCACTGCAGTTTGCCCTCCCAATAGGCCTGACCGGCGAAGGATTCGATATAGTCATCGATTGCCGCAATCTCGGGATCGGTCGCGGCCACACGGTCCTCCGCTGGATCGATGCAGCCGGCCTCGACGAACTCGCCGACCCAGATACCGTCGACGAACAGCACATCGTACTGATCATCATTCTGCGAGCAGCTCAGAATCTGCTTCTCGTGCAGCGGGTCATAACCGAAGCCTTCGATTGTCACGCTCGCACCGGTGACACCCTCAAAGGTCGGGCCGATCTCCTTCAATGAGTCGATGAAAGGGTCTTGGATGACCTGGACCCTCAGGTCCACGCCGGAATGATCACCAAGCTCTGCCTTCCAGTCCACGGCCGAAGCCGACGTCGTGGCGAGCGCAAGCGCAAGCGTCGACATCGCCGTTATGCTTAAGAGATTGCGGTTCATTGTCTCCTCCACTGTGATTGAAAAAACCCCATGTTCTGCGTCGTTCTTTTAGTCGCGGATCTCCGTCGTTCGAAGCCAAGGCCGCGGGCTTTGGGATCCGGCTTTTGTTTTTTCTAGTGTATCGTACCTCCCTTCGTTCGGCGACGCGACGCCGACTCTTTCTCAGTTTCAACTGCGCCAGGCCCCTCCATCGAATACCGCGGCCGGTCTTCCGACGGCTTGCCGCCAGGTATCGGTTGAGCGGAGTCCCGGACTTTCAACGAACATTCCAGAACGATCGTCTGCGGCGGTTGGTCGTCGCCGTTCATTCGCGCCTCGAGCCGCTCCCATATGGCGTGAGCGATCTCGACGATCGGCTGGCGAACCGCAGTGATGGCAGTGCGCCGGGCGGACATCCATGGATAGTCGTCGAAGCCGACAATCGAGATCTGGTTTGGAATGTCGATCTTGCGCTGGGCCATCGACTTCAACACGCCGAGCGTCGTGATATCCGTCATGGCAATGATAGCGGTCGGCGGATCATTGCGCTCAAGCCAATGGGTGAGTGTCTTCGCCCCCTTGTGCGGTTCAGAGCCCAGTTCCACGCAGCGAACGCGCCCGCCGACGCGCCGGATCGCGGACTCGGCGCCTTTGCACCGCTGCCGGATCGCGACGAGATTCAGGTCTGACGGAGCGAGAAGCACGTCTCGGTGTCCAATGTCCGTGAGGTATCGCGCGGCGATCTTCCCGGCATCTTCGTTGTCGATCAATACGGTATCGACGACCCCGGTTTCAGCGACACGGTCCGCAAGCACGATTGGAACTTCGGCCCTCTCTTCGCGAACGTGCGGCGGCAGAGTATCCGTGCACGGAATGATCACCATCGCAGCCGGACGCCAGGCCATCAGCGCGTCAAGGCGCCCTTGTTCGATCTGAGTGTCGTCGTTGGAGTTGGCGACGATGATCTCGTAGCTTCCCGGCCGCGTCAGGCCCTCGAGTTCTGTGATAATCGAGGTGAAAAACGGGTCCGACAAATCCGGCACGATCACCGCGACCACCCGGTTCTTGCCGGAGCGAAGCTGCGATGCGGCTCGATTGATGCGGTACCCCAATTCGTCGGCGGCCTTGCGCACCTTGCGCGCCACCGCCGTTGACACCGGTTTGGTGCCATTCAGAACGTTGGAGACCGTCGCCGTTGAAACGCCAGCACGCGCCGCGACGTCCTTGATCGATGCCTCACGTCGCGACATTCGATCCCTGTTCCCCCCAGTCAGGTTAAACGTTTTACAGTTAAACGATTAACAGCAGCACGCACTTGATGCAACGGTTTTTCCGGCGCATGTGGCATCTGGCAAAGCGATTTGGCTCGAGGCTTACATGGTCGGCCCGGAGCCTCCGCGGGTGAAGCACCCGTTCCGCTGCGTCAACCGCTCGCGCGAAGTGATCCGCCTCGGCTAAGATGACGGACGCCCCGTGGAGCCGCGCACGACCAGTTCCGCTGATAGTTCAATATGCGCGACCCCGTCTCCGGCAGGGCCGGGCTCCAGCAGGAAGGCAGCGGTCTGCCTCCCCATCTCTTCCAGCGGCGCATGAATTGTCGTCAGTCCGGGGGTAATCTCCCGGGCAACATCCAGATCGTCGAAACCGGTGATCGAGAGATCCTGGGGCACCCGATAGCCCAGCGCGGTCGCCTCCAGGAGAGCGCCAAGCGCCAGCACATCGTTGCCGCAGATCACCGCGGTCGGCGGATCGGCACGCGCCATGAGCTGTCGCAAGGCTTCGCGCCCGTCCGGCATGGTGTAGCGGCGCTCCAGCAGTCGCGCCGGTTCCAGGTGGAGGCCCCTGCCCACAAGCGCGTCCCGCGTTCCCGCAATGCGCTCGCTGGCCCGGTCGTTGCCCTCGGCGATGCCCGCGATCATGGCGAAGGAGCGATGCCCCAGATCGTGGAGGTAGCCGACCACCTTGTGCATGGTGCGCCGGTTGTCGAACCCGATTGTCGGATGCGCGGACCGGGGGTGATACACATAGGTGCTGGCGTAACGGATCCCGCGGCGCTCCAGCATTTCATGCACCGCCAGGTCACGGGCCTCGCCGGTGAGCATCAGGCCGTCGACCCCGCGCACGATCAGGTTCTCTATCTGCCGGCGTTCCCGTTCCGGGTCGTATCCGGAGGCGGCGAGCAGCAAGGTCTTGCCCCGGGCAGACAGCTCTTTCTGGAGGGTCTGCACCACGGTGGCGAAGATCGCGTTGTCGAGTGTCGGAATCACCGCGCCGATCGTGTTGCTGCGCTGCGAGGCCAGGGCCCGCGCGGCGCCATGCGGCGTGTAGCCCAACGCATCGATGACGTTCTGGATCCTGAGACGCGTGGCGGGCCGCACCTTCTCGGGCGTTCCCAGATAGCGCGACACGGTCGCCGTTGAAACGCCGGCGCGACGGGCAACGTCTTCCAGTGTCGGAGACGCCGCTGCACGAGATCGTAAGCGCTTACGTTCAGGCCCCGTGGTCTTGTCCATGCTCTCGCCGCTCTGACCGAACCGCAGATGTGACGACTGTAGCAGACTTCACAAAAACCATGGCGGAAGAAATGAGTTGACTTCCCGCCGGTCCCACCACTACCGTACCCGATCAATGTAAGCGCTTACATACTCGGGGGGCAATGCACGAGATGATCAGAAACAAGGCGCTTCTCGGGGCCGGGATCCTCTTCGTCATCTTCATCGCCAACATCGTGTTTGGAAAAATCGCCGTGCTCAGCGGCGCGACCACCACGCCTGGCCTGGGAGACGTCGGGGAGTTTCTGGTCCTTTTTGCCGCGGTGGTTCTGTTCATCGCGGCCTGCCTGGCCCGCGAGCGGGCGCAGAAACAGCAAGAGAACCAATAATCATCTTCGCAAATCAGGGAGGAAACCATGACCCAAGAACACGACCGCGAAGGCCTCAAGTCCGAGGAGCGACGCCGCTTCCTGGAGATCTCGACCAAATACGGTTTCACCGCGGCCGTCGTGGCCGGCGCAGCCGGCGCCCTGGTCAGTTCCGAGGCCGCGGCGCAATCCGCCAAGGAGGAAAAGCAACGCTAGCAGGCGGCCGAGTACAGCATGACCGTCGCCACCGCCTACATCCTGGGCGCATCGCGCAGCTATCCGATCATGCAGCTCGACTTCAAGGAGAACGTCCAAAACGCCACCGGTGGCAAGATCTATGTGAAACTGGCCCCTGGCGGCCAGCTCGGCGCCGGCGGCGCGCTGGCCCAGAAGGTGCAGAACGGCACGATCCAGGCGGCACAGCATTCGCTGTCCAACTTCGCGCCCTTTGCGCCGGTCGTCGACCTGATCAACCTACCCTACTTCTGCGGCGCCAATCAGAAGTTCGTCAATCTGGTGACGTCCGAGGCCTGGCGCTCGGCGGTCGACCCCCAGGTCGAAGCCAAGGGCTTCAAGCCGCTCTGGTATGTGGTGATCGACCCGCGGGTGGTCGCCGTGCGCAAGGGCGGCGACGGTCCGGTGAAGACGCCGGCCGATCTTTCCGGGATCAAGTTCCGCGTGCCCGGCTCCAAAATGCTGCAGCAGTATTACCGCATGATCGGCGCCAACCCGACCCCGGTGGCCTGGGGCGAGACGCCTTCGGCGATCAAGCAAGGTGTCGCGGATGCGCTCGATCCGGCGGTCGGCGCACTTCACGTCTTCGGTTTCACGGACATCCTCTCCTGGGTGACCTTCTACCGGGCGGTCCCGGACAGCCAGGTCTATTCGTGCAATCTCGAATGGTTCAACACGCTGCCCGGCGACGTGCAGGAGGGCGTCATGTTTGCGTATGAAATCACGTCGCAGCAGAACCTGGCAAAGGTCCCGGCGGCACGCAACTACGCCATGGCCGAGATGGGCAAAGCGGGCGTGCAGTTCTATTCGCCCACCGCTGCCGAGCTTGACGAATGGGTCAAGGCGGGCGGCTACCAGCGCTCGGAATGGGACGGCTTCAAGACGGAGCTGGCGGGCTCGATGGACACCTTCGGCAAGCTCGAAGAGGCGGCCAATACGCAAGGCCGTCTCTACGTGCACGACGCGTGACGCGTGATGCGGGGGGCGGCACTGCCGCTCCTCGCACGGCCGCCCATGGCAACTGCACCGCGCGGCGCCTGACGGCCGCGGCGGGCCAGCCGAGGAACCTGCCCGATGAAACGCCCGGACTCTATCTGGAAACGCCTGGACGACAATGCCGAACGCTGGCTGCTGCTGGGGTTCTACGCCATGATCGTCGCGACCATCGTCGTCGAGGTCGTGCGCCGGTTCGCCCTGGAATACTCCTCGATCTGGGGTGAGGAGATCGCCCGCTACGCATTCATCTACCTGGCCTGGGTCGGCGCCTCCGCAGCGGTCAAGGAACGCGCCCACATCCGGATTGACGTGCTGCTGCACTACTTACCCAATCGCGGCAAGTCGGCGGTTTATCTCTTCGGCGACTTCTGCATGCTGGGGCTGGCGATCCTGGCCGTCTACACCGCCATCGAATCGCGGCAGATCTCGTTGAAGTTCGGCTCGGTCACCCACGGCCTGCGGATCAGCCTCGCCTGGTTCCTCGCCGCCGTTCCCCTCGGATTCTCCCTCATGATCTTCCGCCTCGGCCAGTCGATCTGGCGCGACGTCGGGGATCTGATTCGCGGTCGCCCCGTCTATGAGGGCGCGCGGTTGTTCGACTAGGGGGGGCGAGAACATGCTTTGGCAACAACTCCAGGAACAAACCGTCGACCTCGGCTGGGAATTCTATGGCCCGGTCCTGTTGATCGTCGCCCTCGTCGCGCTCGCGGTCCCGGTCTGGGCCGCGCTTGGGATCGGCGCCGTCATCATGCTTGTCACGACAGACGTGCTACCGCTGGGGCTGTTGTGCGAGTCGCTGTTTGACGGCATCGACCACTTCGCGCTGATCGCCGTGCCGCTGTTCATCCTGACGGGTGACGTGCTGGTCCGGACGGGTCTTTCCAACAAGCTCTTGGATGTGGCCGACGCGACGACGGGCGGATTCCGCGCCGGTCTTGGAACCGCCACGGTTCTCGGCTGCGGCTTCTTTGCCTGCATTTCCTGCTCGGACGCCGCCGGGGCGGCGGCGGTGGGGCGCATGACCATCCACAAGCTGGTGGACAAGGGCTATCCGCGCCCCTACGGCCTGGTCGCCTCGGGCGCCTGTACCGGGATCCTGATCCCGCCTTCGATCACCTACATCATCATCGGCCTGATCCTCGGCATCTCGGCCTCGACCCTGTTCCTCGCCGCGGCCATCCCCGGCGTGATGATCATGCTGTCGATCATGGTCACCAACGCGGTGATGAACCGGATCCACGGCTTCGAGGGCGAAGAAACAGGTTTCTCGTTCGCCCGCTGGCGCAAGGCGGTCTGGGACGGACGTTACGCGCTGCTTGTCCCGATCATCATCCTGGGCGGCATCTACTCGGGCATCTTCACGCCGACCGAAGCCGCGGCGGTAGCGGTCGCCACGACGATCATCATCGGCATGCTTCAGCGGACGTTGACCCTGGCCGACTTCCCGAAGATGCTGGTCAGTTCCGCGAAGGTCAACGGCGTCATCCTGCCGATCATCGCCATGTCCCTGCCGCTCGCGCAGACTCTCGCGGCGCTCAACGTGCCGCAGGGCGTCATATTTGCGGTGACCTCGCTGACCGAAGACCCCATGATGATCAAGCTGCTGATGATCGCGATCCTGATCGCGGCCGGCTGCATCATGGAGACCACCCCCAACATCGTCATCCTGGCGCCCATCCTGTTGCCCCTGGCGCAGGAAATCGGCATGGACGAGGTGCAGTTCTGCATCATGATGATCACCGCTCTGGGTGTCGGTTTCATCACCCCGCCGCTCGGGCTCAATCTCTTCGTCATCTCCGGCATCACGGGCGCATCGGTTCTGAAGATCGCGGCCAAGGCCGGGCCCTACGTGATCGGCATGCTGATCATCGTGCTGATGATCGCCTACATACCGCAGATCTCGACCGTGTTCCTGCCCGACATCTACTGAGAATTGGAGGACTCCGGACCATGGCTGTCCGCTATCTGAAGAAAGCCGAGAAGACGGCCGCAACCGGCGAACAGGACGTGCGCGCCACCGTGCAGGCGATCCTGGACGACATCGAGGCGGGCGGCGAGGACACGGCGCGCGACTACGCCGCCAGGTTCGACAAATGGGACGGCGAGATCGTCGTTTCGCCGGAGACCCGCCAGGCAGCGGCCGACAAGGTGTCCCAGCAGCTCAAGAGCGACATCCGCTTTGCCTACGATCAGGTGCGCCGTTTTGCCGAGGCGCAAAAGGACGCCTTGCGTGACACCGAAATCGAACTGCGGCCGGGGCTCGTGGCGGGTCACCGCAACATCCCCATGGCAGCGGCCGGCTGTTATGTCCCCGGCGGGCGCTATTCCCACGTTGCGTCCGCCATCATGTCGGTGACGACGGCCAAGGTGGCCGGGGTGGACCAGGTCATCGCCTGTTCGCCGCCCAGGCCGGGCGATGGCGTGAACCCGGCAATCCTCTATACGCTCGATCTCTGCGGCGCAGACACCATCCTGGCGATGGGCGGCGTTCAAGGCGTGGCGGCCATGGCGTTCGGCCTGTTCGGCAGGGCGCCGGCCGACATTCTGGTCGGTCCGGGCAACCAGTTCGTGGCCGAGGCCAAGCGCATTCTCTACGGCCGGGTCGGCATCGACATGTTCGCCGGACCGTCCGAGGTCATGGTGATCGCGGATGACACCGCCGACCCGGAGATCGTGGCCTGGGACCTGGTCGGCCAGGCCGAGCACGGCTACAACTCGCCGGCCTGGCTGATCGCGCTCGACCGCGGTCTTGCGGAGGAGGCGTTGGAGCTGGTGCCGAAATTCATCGCCGAACTGCCGGAGGTCAATCGCACCAACGCCGACGCGGCATGGCGGGACTACGGCGAAGTCATTCTGGTCGAAACCCGGGACGAAGCCGTTCGCGTCTCCGACGACTACGCGTCTGAGCACTTGGAGGTTCACTGCGCCGATCTCGACTGGTGGCTGCAGACGCTCCGCAATTACGGCTCGCTGTTCCTGGGCGAGGAAACCACGGTGGCCTTCGGCGACAAGACGTCGGGCCCTAACCACATCCTGCCGACCAAGGGTGCGGCGCGGTATACCGGCGGGCTTTCCGTCGGCAAGTTTATGAAGACCGTGACCTGGCAACGCATGACCCGGGAAGCGAACCGCGACATCGCCCAGGTGACGGCCCGCATCTCCCGCCTTGAAGGAATGGAGGGCCACGCCAAGACCGCGGACGTGCGGCTCGAAAAGTGGTTCCCGGACGAGCGCTTCGACCTGACCGCGGTGGAATGACCCAAGACCTGTTCAGCCTGGCCGGCCGGACCGCCTGCGTGACCGGCGCCAGTTCCGGCATCGGGCAGAGCATTGCCACGGCTCTGGTGCGGGCCGGCGCGGCGGTTGTCGGCGTGGCGCGGCGCGAAGCGCAGCTCAACGACTGGGTGGGGGACGCCCAGGCATTGGGCGGCAGCGCGGCCCCCCATGCCGCCGATCTTTCGGATCTTCCCGGCATGGCGGCGCTTGCGCAGCAGGTGTCGTCGGTCTTCGGGCCGCCCGACATTCTGGTCAATGCTGCCGGCCTGAACCCGCGCAAGCCCGCCGACACCGTGACGGCCGAGGAATGGCAGCAGACCATCGACCTCAACCTCACGGCGCCCTTCTTGCTGGCCCAAGCCCTTGTCCCGGCCATGCGGGGGACGGATCATCAACATCGCCTCGCTGCAGTCGACCCGGGCATTCCCGAACGGCATCGCCTACGGCGCATCGAAAGGCGGCGTCGCGCAACTGACCCGCGCCATGGCCGAGGCCTGGTCCGGCGACGGCGTGACCTGCAATGCCCTGGCGCCCGGGTTCTTTCCGACCGAACTGACCGCCCCCGTTTTTGCAGATGCCGAGACGTCGGCCCGCAACGCTGCGCAAACCTGCACCGGGCGCAACGGGCGCCTTGAAGACCTCGTCGGCCCGACGATATTCCTGGCATCGCCGGCCTCGGAGTACGTGACCGGGCAGATCTTGCATGTGGACGGCGGTTTTACCGCAAAGTGAGGCTTGGCCCATGAAAGCGCTGTTTTATACGGGAACCGAACTGACCGATTACCGCGACGCGCCGGAACCCGACCCGAGACCGGGGGATGCCGTGGTCAAGGTCGAAGCGGCCGGAATCTGCGGCTCCTACATGCATGCCTGGCACGGCCACGACCCGCGCCGCGTGCCGCCCCTGATCCTCGGGCACGAGGCGTGCGGGACCGTCCTGGAAGGGCCGATGCCGGGTGCACGCGTCGTCTTCAATCCCCTGATTGCCTGCGGCATCTGCGACTATTGCCAGACCGGGCGCTCGAACCTCTGTGCCGCGCGCGAAATGATCGGCATGCGTCTTCCGGGCGCCTTCGCAGAGCGGATCGCCCTGCCGGCGCGCAACCTGATCCCGGTGCCCGACGGCATGGATCCGGCCAAGGCGGCGCTGACCGAACCCTGCGCAACCGCCTGGCATGCCCTGATGCTGGCGGCACGCACCTCGTGGCGGCCGATCCCGGAATGCCGCAGCCTGGTCATCGGGGGCGGTTCGGTGGGGCTGCTCGGCGGCCTGATCCTGAAGGCCTGGGGCGCGCCGGTTGTCCACCTGGCCGAAACCAACGAACTGCGTCGCAAAACGGCGGCTGCGGCCGGTCTGGAGGTTTTCGATCCGCTGGCCTCGCCTGCGAAGAACGCCGAATACGACTTGGTGCTGGACGCGGTCGGCGCAGAGGCGACCCGCGCCGCCTCAATCGCCGCCGTACGCCCTGGCGGCGTGATCGCCCATGTGGGCCTGCAAAGCTGGGCCGGCGAGTTCGACGCCCGGACCCTGACCCTGTCGGAAGTGACCCTGATCGGCGTCTACACCTACACCGACGCCGACTTGCGGGCCTCGCTCGCGGCACTGCACGACGGACGCCTCGGCACGCTCGACTGGATCGAGGAACGGCCGCTGGCCGACGGCGGTCAGGCCTTCCACGACCTCGACGCGGGCCGAACGCCGGCCGCCAAGATCGTCCTCAGGCCCTGACCGTCGCCTGAAAACCGGGAGCGGATCGCCGTATTTTTCCCTTCTCCCCCCCCCCCCCCC
>Ga0209366_1000148_pt1 | contig 18657 bp, 20 predicted proteins | sample WorMetmaBAHAMAS2_FD_187391 | JGI IMG/M metagenome (GOLD analysis project Ga0209366, IMG submission 187391) | Marine gutless worms symbiont microbial communities from Max Planck institute for Marine Microbiology, Germany - Inanidrilus... | ecosystem: Host-associated > Annelida > Digestive system...
CAGGGCGGATACCGGCCCGAGCCCGAACGCATGGTCGTCACCGCCGGTGCCCAGCATGCACTGCTCGCCGCCCTGCACGCCGTCGCCCGGCCGGGCGACCGGATCGGCGCCGAACGGCTGACCTATACCGGCCTCATCAAGGCCGTCGAGATGCTCGGGCTCGCCGTCGAGCCTATCGCCATGGACGAAGAGGGCCTTTTGCCCGATGCCGTCGAGCGTGCTTGCCGCTCGGGCGTCAAGGCCATCAGCCTGGTGCCGACCCTGCAGAACCCGACCACGGCAATCATGTCGGCGGCGCGCCGCGAGGCCATCGCCGAGATCGCCGTACGTCACGACGTGCCGCTGATCGAGGACGACCTGTTCGCGTTGCTGTCGCCGAACGCGCCGCCGCCGAACGCGACCCTCATTCCCGATCACGTGCTCTACGTCACCAGTCTCTCGAAGACGGTGGCGCCGGGGCTCCGCATCGGCTATCTCGCCGCCCCCGAGCGGTGGCGGATCGGCGCCGTACTCGCCGTGCGGTCGTCGACCTGGATGGCACCGCCGCTGATGGCCGAAGTCGCCAGCCGGTGGATCGCCGACGGCACCGCCCGGCGTGTGCTCGAAAGCCATCGCCGCGAGGGGTCCGAACGAATGGCGCTCGCCCGGCGGGCGCTCGCGGGATACGACGTCGCCGCCGGAGCCGGCGCATTACATCTCTGGCTCAAGCTGCCTCCGCCGTGGCAGGCCGAGGAGTTCTCGCGCCGCGCCCGCGACGCCGGCGTGATCATCGCCTCGCAGGCGCCGTTCCTCGCCCGCCAGCCGGCCTCCCCCGCGACTCCGATCGGCGAACAGGCGGTGCGCGTGTGCCTCGGCGGCTCGACCGACCGGGACCGCCTGGCCTGGGCGCTGGACCGGGTCGCCGGCGTCCTTCGCGCCGGCCCTGAGTCCGCCCAGCGCGTCCCTGAACTCGCCTCGATCGTCTAGCCGTCGAAAGGCCTGACCGTGTGCCCGTGGTTGAGGGGCCCGTGGCCATGGCCGAGGCCGGGGGCGGTGCGGATGGCTTCCTGGACGTAGGCCAGGGCGCGGACGACGGCGGCGCGGACGTCGAGACCCTGGGCGATGCCGGTGGCGATGGCGGAGGCCAGGGTGCAGCCGGTGCCATGGGTGTGGGGTGTGCCGATGCGGGGGCATTCAAACGCCTCGATGGCGCCATCGGCCGAGGCCAGCAGGTCGGTGACCATTTCACCCAGGCCGTGGCCGCCCTTGAGCACCACCGCCTTCGGCCCCAGGGCCAGGAGCTGGCGGACAAGCCCTTCGCCCTCGCCGGCCAGCTCGCCATCCATGCTGGCGATGGCCTCGGCCTCGGGCTGGTTCGGCGTCAGAACGGCAGCCAGCGGGATCAGTTTGCTACGGAGACTGAACATCGCTTCGGGCGTGAGCAGCGCGTGCCCGCCCTTGGCCATCATCACGGGGTCCAGGACAACCGGAACTCCCACCGCCGCCTCGGTGAGCACGCCATGCACCGCGTCGATGATTTCGGGCATGTGCAGCATGCCAATCTTCACGCAGTCGGCGCCGATGTCGGAGAGCACGAGGCGCATCTGGTGGGCGACGAAGTCCGGCGGCACGTCGTGGATGCCGAACACGCCCTCGGTGTTCTGCGCGGTGAGCGCGGTGATTGCGGTCATCGCGTAGCCGCCGAGCGCCGTCACTGTCTTGATGTCGGCCTGTATACCCGCCCCGCCGCCGGAATCCGACCCGGCGACGATCAGCACCCTCCCCTTCATCGGTGCGCCGCGCCCTAGGCCGCGGCCGAGCGGATGGCGCCGCAGAGCTCCTCGACGATGGCATCGAGCTGGGCCTCGTCCTCGCCCTCCGCCATCACCCGGATCACCGGTTCGGTGCCCGACTTGCGGATCAGCAGCCGGCCGGTGTTGGAGAGCCGCTTTTCGGCGTCGGCAATGGCCTTCTTCACCGGCTCCGCGTCGAGCGGCTTGCCGCCGGAGAAACGGACGTTGCGCAGAAGCTGCGGCAGCGGCTCGAACAGGCGGCAGATCTCGCTCGCCCGGCCGCCGCGCTCGACGATCACCGCCAGAACCTGCAACGCGGCGATCAGCCCGTCGCCGGTGATGGTGTAGTCGGAAAGGATGATGTGGCCGGATTGCTCGCCGCCGAGGTTGAAGCCATGCTCGCGCATATGTTCGACGACGTAGCGGTCGCCGACCTGGGTGCGGGCGAGGCTGAGGCCGAGATCGCCGAGGTGGCGTTCAAGACCCAGGTTGGACATCACCGTGGCAACGAGGCCGCCGCCCTTGAGCTGCCCGCTCTTCGACCAGTGGCCGGCGATCAGCGCCATCAGCTGGTCGCCGTCGACCAGGGTGCCGGTCTCATCGGCGATCAACACCCGATCCGCGTCGCCGTCGAGGGCGATGCCAAGGTCGGCCCGGTACTCGCGAACCGCCGAGCACATGGCATCGGTCGCCGTAGAGCCGCACTCGCGGTTGATGTTGAAGCCGTCGGGATTGACCCCGATGGGAATGACCTCGGCGCCCAGTTCCCACAGCACCTCCGGTGCCACCCGGTAGGCCGCGCCGTTGGCGCAGTCGAGGATGATGCGCAGACCTGAGAGGGTGAGGCCCTTGGGGAAGCTCTGCTTGACGAATTCGGTGTAGCGGCCCTGAACGTCTTCCAGCCGGCGCGCGCGGCCCAGCTGGTTCGGTTGCGCCAGCTGCTCGGACATGCCGTTGGCGAGGTGGCGCTCGATGGTCGCTTCGACGGCGTCCGAAAGCTTGTAGCCATCGGGGCCGAACAGCTTGATGCCGTTGTCCTCAAACGGATTGTGCGACGCCGACAGCATGACACCGATATCGCAGCGCATGGACCGGGTCAGCATGGCCACCGCCGGCGTCGGCATCGGCCCGACAAGGATCACGTCCATGCCCATGGAGATGAACCCTGCCGTCAGCGCCGGTTCCAGCATGTAGCCGGAGAGCCGCGTGTCCTTGCCGATCAGCACCCGGTGCTGGTGGTCGCCGCGCCGGAAATGCAGTCCCGCCGCCATGCCGACCTTCAACGCCGTCTCGGCGGTCATCGGTTCGGCATTCGCGGTGCCGCGGATGCCGTCCGTTCCGAAGAGTTTCCTTTTTGTCATCGTCGTCCTGTTACTGCCGTCCGCCCCCCGAACGAATCCCGTCTTATATCACCGGATGCCCCCTCAGGGCACGGGGTTGTTGGCGGCAATGGCCTGCCAGATGGCCACGGCCTGGCGGGTCTCGGCCACGTCATGAACGCGGAGAATGTGGGCGCCGGCGGCAATGGCGGCGAGGCCGGCGGCGAGGGAACCGGCGAGGCGTTGCTTCGGCGGTACGGGATGGTCAATCCGCGAGATGAAACTTTTTCGTGATACGCCGACGACAACCGCACAGCCGAGGTCGCGAAACAGATTCAGCCGGGCGAGGATGTCGATGTTGTGGGCTGCGGTCTTGCCGAAGCCGATGCCGGGATCGATAGCAATTCGGGATTTGTCGATCCCGGCCGCCTCGCACGCGGCAACGCGATCGGCAAGGTCGTCGTGTACCTCCAGCGCCGCATCGCCGTAGGTCGGGTCGTCCTGCATCGTCGCCGGCTCGCCCCGCATGTGCATCAGCACCACGGACGCGCGCCGCCCGGCGACGATGCCGGCGGCGCGGACATCGGCGAGCGCCGTGACGTCGTTGACAATGCGGGCGCCGGCATCCAGCGCCGCGTCCATTACCTCGGCGCGCCGGGTATCGACGGAAACAAGCACCCCCTGCGCGGCCAGCGCCCGCACGACGGGAACGACGCGGGCGAGTTCCAGCTCGACAGGTACCGGCTCGGCGCCGGGCCGCGTCGATTCCCCGCCGACGTCGATGATGTCGGCGCCGTCATCGATCAACGCGCGCCCGCGCGCCACCGCCGCATCGGCGCGCAGCGCCTCGCCGCCATCGGAAAAGCTGTCGGGGGTGACATTGACGACGCCCATCAGCCGGGGCCTGTCGAGACCGAGGCCGGCGAACGTCAACGGGCCAACGGGTTCCGAGATCGTCCGGGCGTGCGCCACCAGCCGCGTGGACGCCTAGTCAGTTGCCAGGCTGCGGTTCGGCTTCGAGGCCGCCTGCCGGCTTGTCCTTGCTCTTCTTGGTGCCGCTCGACGGTACCGAGGACTTCCGCCCCTGGTCCTTCGGCGGGCTTGTCGGACCGCCGTCGTGCTCGGGCCGGACGACCGGCTCGCCGCGCAGCAGCGCCTCCACTTCGTCGCCCGAGAGCGTCTCGTACTCCAACAATGCAGCCGCCATCGTTTCGAGGTCCTTACGGTGCATCTCCAGGATCTTCCGCGCCGTCGCCTCGGCATCGTAGATCAGCCGGCGCACCTCCTCGTCGATCAGCCGCGCCGTCGCATCCGAGACGTTCTTCTGCTGAGTCACCGAATGGCCGAGGAAGATTTCCTCCTGGTTGTCGGTGTACCGCAGAGGACCAAGCTTGTCGGAAAAGCCGAACTCAGTGACCATGCGCCGCGCCATGTCGGTCGCCTGCTGGATGTCGTTGCCGGCACCCGTGGTGACGTTCTCTTCGCCGAACACGATCTCCTCGGCGATGCGGCCGCCGAACATCACCGCGAGGCGCGATTCCAATTCCAGCTTCGACCAGCTGTAGCGGTCGCGTTCTGGCATCGACATGGTCACGCCTAGCGCCCGTCCGCGCGGAATGATTGTCACCTTGTGCAGCGGATCGTGCTTGGGCACGTTGAGGCCGACCAGCGCGTGACCCGCCTCGTGATAGGCGGTGAGCTTCTTCTCCTCGTCGGTCATCACCATAGAACGCCGTTCGGTGCCCATCATCACCTTGTCTTTGGCGGCTTCGAAATCGGCCATGGTGACGACGCGCTTGCCGGCGCGGGCGGCGAGTAATGCCGCCTCGTTGACCAGATTGGCCAGGTCGGCGCCTGAGAAGCCGGGCGTGCCGCGGGCGACGGTGCGGGCTTCGACATCTGGACCCAGCGGCACCTTGCGCATGTGGACGCGGAGGATCTGTTCGCGGCCGAGGATGTCCGGGTTGGGCACCACCACCTGACGGTCGAAGCGACCGGGACGCAGCAGCGCCGGGTCGAGCACGTCGGGCCGGTTGGTGGCGGCGATCAGGATGACGCCTTCGTTGGACTCGAAGCCGTCCATTTCGACGAGGAGCTGGTTCAGGGTCTGCTCGCGCTCGTCGTTGCCGCCGCCCAGCCCGGCGCCGCGATGGCGGCCGACAGCGTCGATTTCATCGATGAAAATGATGCACGGCGCATTCTTCTTGCCCTGCTCGAACATGTCGCGCACCCGTGAGGCGCCTACACCGACGAACATCTCGACGAAGTCCGAGCCCGAGATGGTGAAGAACGGCACGTTGGCCTCGCCGGCGATAGCGCGGGCGAGCAAGGTTTTGCCGGTGCCCGGCGGACCGACCAGCAGGCAGCCCTTGGGAATCTTGCCGCCAAGGCGCTGGAACTTCTGCGGGTCCTTGAGGAACTCGACAACCTCTTCCAGCTCCTGCTTGGCTTCGTCGATGCCGGCCACATCCTCGAAGGTGACGCGCCCGGTCTTCTCGGTCAGCAGCCGGGCACGGGACTTGCCGAAGCCCATCGCCTTGCCGCCGCCGGACTGCATCTGGCGCATAAAGAAGATCCACACGCCGATCAGCAGCAACATCGGGAACCAAGAGATCAGGATGTTGAGCAGCGGCGAACCCTCGTCGACGGGTTCCGCCGTCACCCGCACGCCGTTCTCCTGCAGCTTGGAGATCAGCTCGGGGTCATCGGGCGCATACGTGATCACCGTGCGGCCGTCCCGATAAATGCCGATGATGTCGTTGCCCTTGACCGTGACTTCGCGGACGTCACCGCTCTCGACCTGGGAGATGAAGTCCGAATATGCGAGCTTTTGGTGGCTGCCACGCTGAGGCGATTCCTGGAACAGGCTGAACAGGGCGAACACCAGGAGCGCGATGATGACCCACAAGGCCAAGTTTCTGCTGAAGTTCACGTAGCGGTTTCCTCGTTCTGGCCGGGCGCCGTTGACCGGCCACCCGTGTCCCGGCTTATGAGATAATACGCGAACGTTGCGAAGCAAGGAAATACCGCGCTCCGGAGACCGCGGTGCGGGGTTGGAAGGCGATTGCGGCGAGCTCTAGGGGAACCGTCCCCGGCCGGCGATAGCCGAGATTCGGCACCGCAAACACACCATCGTCATCCGACAGGGCCGGCAGCGCGGGTAGCGCCGGCGCCGGTACGGCCGACCCAAGCGTGCCGACGCCCCCCCGGGCATCGCCCAACGCCGCCAGCATTGCCCGTCCGCTTCCCGAACCAAGATCGATGCGGAAACGCCCGTCCCACAACAGCCGTTCACCCGCAGTCACCGCCGTTGGTTCCGGAAGCCCCCTTTGCTCGCGGCAGACGAGGATGCTCCGGCTGTCGCAAATCACCCGGCATCCTGCCAGGGTGTTCCTCACGTCCGCACAGTCTTTCGCGAGGCGCGCATGGAGGCGTTCGAGTTTGGCGCTCGCCGGACCGTAGCCGCGTCCGCCGACGGCCGCGAGCACGCGGCCCAGCGCGCGCAACGAAACCTCGGCCGGAGCGGATGCCAGGGCATGCCGGTCGACGCGCGCGAACCCCGCCGGGTGCAGATGAACCGCGCGACCGATCAGTACCGCCGCAGACTCCTCCAGTGCTTCACGGGCACGCCCCATACGGTCCGCGAATTCGGCTAGACCGCATTCGGTTACGCCTGTTTCCGCGAGACCCGGCAAGGCGGCTCGCACGCGGTTCCTTTGATAGGCCGGATCGAGATTGGACGGATCTTCTATCCAGGACACGCCTCTTTCCCGTAGCGTTGCCCGCAACTGTTCCGGAGCATTTGCAAGAAGCGGTCTTAGTAGACGCACCGCTGGCGTCTCGACCACTGCCGCCATCGCCGCAAGCCCGTCCGGCCCGCTGCCGCTGGCAAGACGCATGAGCACCGTCTCGGCCTGGTCGCCCCGCTGATGGGCCAAAAGCAGGTGCAGAACGCCGGTCTCGCGGCACCAATCGCACAACAGCGCGTACCGCGCGCGGCGCGCATGGTCCTGTACGCGGGACAAGGGTTTCGCGCCACGCCACGTCAACACCCGATGCTCGATGCCGAAACTGGCCATCTGCCGGCCGACAGCGGCGGCTTCGCCCGCGGATTCCGGCCGCAGCCCATGGTCAACGGTCAAGGCGGTGACGCGTCCCCGGCGGGCCCTCACCCAATCCTGGGCGAGCACCGCCAGTGCTACGCTGTCAGCGCCGCCAGAAACGCCGACAGCCAAATGGGGCGACTTCTCGAACGGGCCGAGTGGCGTCATCAAGGCTTCGAAGGCGCTGCCCGTCAGGATATCGTCGGCAGCCATGACATTGGGCGACTCAGGGGCAATCGGTCCGCTGGCGCTCACGGGCGACCCGATCGCGCACCCGCGACGACAATTCGGGGAACGCCTTGGCGATCTCATCGAACGTGGCGCAGGCTTCCTGTTTCTTGTCGAGATTGGCTAGCGACATGCCGAGCTTGAGCAGCGAATCCGGTGCTTTGGGTCCGTTTCGATGCTTCTGGTAGCCGTCGAGGAAAACCTCCGCCGCTCTGGCGTAATCCCCACGCACATAGAAGGTTTCGCCCAGCCAGTAGCGGGCGTTGGCGGCGAGCGGCTCGTCAGGATGCTGTTCGACAAAGGCCTGAAGTGCCGTTTCCGCCTCGCCGTACTTCGCCTTGCGCAGAAGATCGAAGGCAAACGTGTACTGTTCGCGTGGCGTCCCCGGCGGCAACGGCCCGGTCTCCGGCTTCGGCGTTTCCACCGGCTGCGGCGGACTCGTTTCGGCCGGCGGGCGGGCGGCATAGGACTGGAGCTCGGTTTTGGTCATCGTGCCGAGCGTGCCCGGTTGGGCCGGCGGCGGGGCCTCGCCTGGTCTCGCCGACTGCACGGCCGGCGGCGACGGCGCCGCGGCGATTGCCGGTGGAGCCGAGGTTGGTGTCCCGGCTGCCGCTCCTCGTTGCTCGACCTGGTGCAACCGAAAGTCGACATCGCTGACCAGCTTGTCGAGTCTGGAATTGGCCTGCCGGATCTGATGGGCGATTTCCTCCATCTGGCCAGTCATCGACCTTAGGTCGCTCTCAAGGGCCGAAATGCGGGCGTCGAGGCGGGCGATTCCGGCGGTCCCCGCGGCACCAGTGTCGCCGCTGACGAGGGGGGCCGGCGCGCCGGACGATGTAGGCGCCGAGCCACCGCGCGAGATTTGAAGGTTGAGGGTGCGGATATCCCGCTCCAGACGCTCCATCCGGTCAAGCAGCGGCGCGAGATCGCCACTTTGCGCCAGGGCCGTCGACGCCGCCGCCCCTGTCACCACGACAACGGCGACCGCCGTCCACCACCTTCCGCTGCCGGCACCAACCTTGCTCATCGATACCGCTCGACTGTGATCGATCCGAGTCCGCCGAGATCGGCGGTTAGGCCATGATCGGCCGATATGAGGGCAAAATTACGGCGTTTGCCCGGTCCGATCTCGACCGGACCGGGCAAACGCCGAATTCGCCCGGCAAAAATGTACGTCGGCTCAGCTACCTGCCGCCGCTCCACGAATGCGCGTGCGCGCCCGCCGGTTCTGCGCCCAGGCCGTCTCGTTGGAGCCGACCGCGAACGGGCGCTCTTCGCCATAGGAAATGGTCCGGATGCGCGGCGGCGCGACGCCGAGCGCGATCAGGTAGTCCTTCGCCGAGTTGGCGCGACGCTCGCCCAGGGCGAGGTTGTACTCGCGGGTGCCGCGCTCGTCGCAATGACCTTCGATCAGCACCGACACGGCCGGATTCTTCATCAACCAAGCGGCCTGCTTCTCGAGCGTCGCCCGGGCATCCGCCTTCAGGTTGTAGCGATCGAAATCGAAGAACACGCTGTCGCCGATGGACACCAGTTCTTCGGGCGATCCAGCCATCGGCCCCGGAATGGAGCCCGAAGCGGCGCCGGACGACGCGCCCGATCCGGACGAACCGGTTCCGCCCGCACCACCGGCCGAGCCCCCCTCATCCGGACCACTAGCGCAAGCAGCCAGAAGTCCCACGACAGCAAACAGGGTTACGATTTTGAACCGCATAGAAATCCCCCTATACCGGGCGTTAGACGACAGCAAGACCCCTAAACATGATACGACCGTTCCAAGCGCGTTCGCACAATGACGACCGTTCTTTTATTGTCGAACCTGGGCCGAGGACAGCACCTCGCAAAAGCGAAAAGGCCGTATTATTGAGGCGACTATAGGCTCCAACCCCTAGGGAATCAAGGGGGACCACGCGGGATCGGACGCATCCGTAGGCGTGATGATTTCGCGTTCGTTGTGGCCGGTTAGATCAATGGAATAAAGCCGCGATTCTCCCCCACCGCCCTGGTTATCCGTGGGTTCCTTGCGAAAGTACATGAGTACACGGCCATTGGGCGCCCAGGTCGGCGCCTCGACGTTGAAACCCTCCGTCAGCAGGCGTTCGCCGGAACCGTCCGGCCGCATCACGCCGATATAGAACCGGCCCCCGTGGATCTTCGTGAATGCGATCAAATCGCCCCGCGGTGACCACACCGGTGTGGCGTAGCGGCCTTGGCCATAGCTGATGCGCCGGACGGTCCGTCCGGCTGCATTCATGACGTAAAGTTGCTGAGTCCCGCCGCGATCGGAGTTGAACACGACCTCGCGGCCATCGGGCGCGAATGACGGCGATGTGTCGATGGCTGAATGATTGGTCAGCCGCTTCACCGCCCGGGTGCCCAGGTTCATCGTGTAGATTTCCGAATTGCCGTCCTTGGCCATGCTCATGATCACCGTCTTGCCATCGGGCGAGAACCGCGGCGCAAAGGTCATGCCCGGAAAGTCGCCGACAACCTCCTGACGGCCGGTATCGATGTTGAAGATGTAGACCCGGGGGACGTTGCCGAAATACGAGAGATAGGTGATCTCCTGGAGGGTCGGCGAAAACCGCGGCGTAAGTACGAGGTTGCTGCCGTCGGTCAGGAACCGATGGTTCTCGCCATCCTGGTCCATGATCGCCAGGCGCTTTATTCGCCGGGTATGCGGACCGCTCTCGGCAATGTAGACGATGCGCGTGTCGAAATACCCCTGCTCGCCTGTGATCCGTTTGTAGATCGCGTCGGCGATGATGTGGGCGACGCGGCGCCAGTTGGTCGGCACGGTGAAATAGGCGAGACCGACCATCTGCTGTTCGGCGAACACGTCCCACAGCCGGAACTCGACCTTGAGGCGCCCGTCCTCGACCACCTCGACCCGTCCCTGAACCAGCGCCTGGGCGTTGATCACCCGCCATTCGCCGAACCGGGGAACCGTGTTCATCGACGGCTGAGTCTGGATGAACGCCTTGGGATCGATAGCGCGAAACAGGCCGGACCGCTCGAGGTCCGAGGAGATCACGCCGGCGACGTCGCGCCCGAACTGTTGCTCCTGGACGCGGCGGCCGGTGAAGGCCGTGATTGCGATGGGCAGCGGCTCGACAACGCCCTGCGTGATGTCGATGCGCAGTTCGGCGACCGCCGGCTTCACCAGACCCGCCAAAACAAGTGCCGCGACAACCAGCGTCGCGGCGCGACGCACCAGGCGTCGATTGATCCTCATGTGCCGAACACCTCCTTGGGATTGAAGACCAGGGTCATGGTCCGCCAGCGGTCGAATTTTTCGGCCGGCAATTTGAACGGATGGCAACGCGGATTCAAGACCGCCCGCAACGCCGTCTCCGCGGCGGCACGGAAGAACGGGTCGGCACGCATCCGCGCCTGATCCTTGATCTGGGCAAGCCGGGGGCGGCCATCGATGTTCATTTCCACCCGGACCTCGATGATCAAGTCCTCCGCGTCCTTGGCGCCAGCCGGCAGGCTCCAGCACTTGGCGATCTGTTGGCGGACGAGGTCGATTTCGCTGATCGTCAGCGGTGCGGTCGGGTCGAAATCGGCCCGTTGCCGTTTGCTCAGGGCGCGAGCAACCTGGGTCTCGAAACTCTCCTTCGGTTCCTCGACTTTCTGTTCCTTCTTCTCGGGTTCATCCTCAGGAGGAGGCGCCGGCCGGTCTTTGAGCTTTTCTACCGTTCGCAGCACAGAAGCGAAGCGGCTCGGCGGTTTCGGTTTGCGCTTGGGTTTCACCGACGCCAGCACCGGTGGCGGATCGGGCTTGGGTTCGGGTTTCGCTTCCTCGACCGGCTTTTGTTCCGGCTTCGGTTTCGGGGCGGGTTCCGCTCGGGGTGCCGGCTCGGGTTCGGGTTCCGGCTCCTGAGCCGGCGGCGGGGTTTCGGCCCGCGGCGGTGGCGGGGGCGGCGGCTTCTTCTCCGGGACCGGCTTCGGTTCCTCGGCGATCTTCGGCGGCGGAGCATTGGTCGTCTCGGCGACGGTGACGACATCGACGACGATGGGCGTATCGACGAGGGGCGCGTCGCGGCGGACCAACGGCACGCCGACGTAGGCGACGGCAACGACCGTGAGATGAAAGGCCAGCGATGCGATGAACGCCCGTTGCATTCTTACCTGCGGTCCCGCCGCTCCTCCGTCGCCTTTGCGCGGTCGGACGTCCGACCCGACGGCAGTTCGGCGATCAATGCCACCTTGCGGTATCCGGCGGCGTTCAACGTGCCCATGACCTCCATCACCCGGCCGTAATCGACGGACTTGTCGCCGCGGACAAAGACACGGACCTCAGGATTGTTCGCTGTGATGGCCTTGAGCCGCGGAACCAGATTGTCGATACCGATCTCGGTATCCTGGAGGAACACCTTGCCGGCGGCGTCAATGCTCACCGCCAGCGGTTCGTCCTCGCCGCTGATCAGGTTGGCGCGGGTTTTCGGGAGGTCGACCTGCACGCCGACGGTCAGCAGCGGCGCCGTGACCATGAAGATGACCAGCAGAACCAACATCACGTCGACCATTGGTGTGACATTGATGTCGCTCATCGGGCGGGTCCGGCGCCCGCCGCCCCGCCTCCGCGTCGTCGGCTGATTGAGCGCGACCATACTCAGTCTTTCTCTTCCAATTGCCGCGACAATATGGCGAGGAATTCGCCGGCGAACCCTTCCAGCCGCACGGCGTAGCGGTCGAGGTCCTTGGACAGCTTGTTGTAGGCGAGCACAGCCGGGATTGCCGCGAGCAGGCCAAGCGCCGTGGCGAACAGCGCCTCGGCGATGCCCGGAGCGACCACCGCTAGGCTGGTATTCTTGGTCAGCGCAATGGCTTGGAAGCTGTTCATGATCCCCCACACGGTGCCGAACAGACCGATGAACGGCGCCGTCGCCCCGGTCGAGGCGAGGAACGTCATGTAGCGCTCGGTGCGGTCCATCTCGCGCGCCAGCGTCACCTGCATGACCCGCTCGATCCGCTCCTCGAGGCCGAACCGGGACGACGTGTCGCCCCCTTGCATGCCGCGCGACAACGCCCGGCGCCACTCGCGCATGGCGGCGACGAACACCGCCGCCATCGGATCGCGCGGCTGGGCGCCGATGCGGTCATAGAGATCGTCCAGCGCGCCTCCGGACCAAAACGCCGTCTCAAACTCGTTGGCGTGGGCGTTCAGCCGCCGCAGCGAGACCGATTTCTCAAAGATGATCGCCCAGCACCAGATCGACGCGACCAGCAGGATCACCATCACCGACTGCACGATCCAGTCGGCGCGAACGAATAGCGACCACACCGAGAAATCGTAGGCCGCGACCGATCCCGCCAGGGTCACGGCGTCAATTGCGTTGTTTTCCATTCACTCGCCTTCACCGAATTCGTTGTGGAAATCCTTAAACATCGCGCGTATCCGTGCCGGCACGCGGGTCGCCTGCCCGTCGTTGGTCATGCAGGCGAGCGTCACCTCGATGGGCACGATCACCTCTCCATCCTGGCAAACCGCCTGCTCGATGACGATCGACGCGCCACGGACAGCAATGACCCGGGTGCGCACCTCCAGCCGGTCGTCCAGCCGCGCCGGAACCCGGTAGTCGGCCGAACAGCGGCGCACCGCGAAGGCGACGCCATCGGTGGCCAGGAACGACGGGTGGTTGATCCCGAAATCGCGCAGCATCTCCGTGCGCGCCCGTTCGGCAAACTTGAGGTAGTTGGCGTAATAGACGATGCCGGCGGCGTCAGTGTCCTCGTAGTAGACGCGGACGGGGAACACGTGGACGCCGGCCCGTCCCGCCGCCGGTCGGGCTGGCTGTTCATTCATCACCGGCCTCGGCGATGAGCTGTAGCTGCGCCGCCGGCGCCGGTGCTGGCAGTCCGAGGTGGCGATAGGCCCTTTCGGCGAGCGCCCGCCCGCGCGGGGTGCGCATTAGGAATCCCTGCTGAATAAGGTAGGGCTCGATGACGTCTTCGATGGTGTCGCGCTGCTCCGAGAGCGCCGCCGCCAGCGTCTCCACGCCCACCGGACCGCCGCGATAGTTCTCGGCGATACAGGAGAGGTACCGCCGGTCCATCAGGTCGAGGCCAGCAGCATCGACCTCGAGCCGTCCGAGGGCCGCATCGGCGGTCGCGGCGTCGACCTCGGCAACGCCGTCGTGGGCGGCGAAGTCGCGCACCCTGCGCAGCAGACGGCCTGCGACTCGTGGCGTTCCCCGCGAGCGTCGAGCGATCTCGGCGGCGCCGTCGTCGGTGAGGCGGAGATCGAGCAACCCGGCCCCGCGCCGGACAATGTGCTCCAAGTCGGCCGGCTCGTAGAAGGTCAGCCGGATCGGAATGCCGAAGCGTTCGCGGAGCGGCGTGGTGATCAGTCCCGACCGCGTCGTCGCCCCGACCAATGTGAATGGCGGAAGGTCGATGCGGATGGACCGGGCCGCCGGTCCCTCGCCGATGATCAGGTCAAGTTGGAAATCCTCCATGGCCGGATAGAGGATTTCCTCGACCACCGGCGACAGCCGGTGGATCTCGTCGATGAACAGCACGTCCCGGGGCTGCAAGTTGGTAAGGATGGCGGCGAGATCGCCCGGCCGCCCGATCACCGGCCCCGAGGTGGCGCGAAAGCCGACGCCGAGCTCGCGGGCGACGATCTGCGCCAGTGTGGTCTTGCCGAGACCCGGCGGACCGTGCAGCAGGACGTGGTCCAATGCCTCGCCGCGAGACCGCGCAGCTCCGATGAACACCCGCAAATTCTGGCACGACTGGCGCTGGCCGACGAAGTCATCGAGCCGGATGGGGCGCAGCCCGGCCTCGGGCGCATCGCTTCCCACTTCCTCCGGGGCGATGATCCGGTCCTCGCTCATCGGGCGTGCTCCGCCGCCGTCAGTTCGGCGAGGCCGCTGCGGATCAGTGCTTCGACTCCCGCGCCGGCACCCAGCTTACCCGCGGCGTGGGAGACGGCTCCCAGAGCCTCGGCTGGCCGGAAGCCGAGATTGACCAGCGCCGAGACGGCATCGCCGGCCTCGCCGACGAGACCGGCACCCGTCGCCTCGCCCGCGGTGGCCGGGGTCAGCGCGATGGCACCGACTTTGTCCTTGAGCTCGGCTATGATCCGCGCCGCCAGCTTCGGCCCGACTCCCGCGGCGCGGGTAATCGCGGCGCGGTCGGCGGCGGCGACCGCGTGGACCAGCTCGTCAGTGGACAACACGCTGAGGATCGCCAGCGCCGCCTTGGCGCCAACGCCCTGGACCGTGGTCAGGGTGCGGAACCAGTCGCGCTCGGCGGCTTCGGCAAAGCCGAACAGCTGGATCGCGTCCTCGCGGACCTGGGTTTCGACGAGGACGACCGCCGCCTCGCCCGGAACGAGGGTCGACAGCGTGCGCCCCGAGCACGATACCAGGTAGCCGACGCCACCGACGTCGACGACGGCCCAGCCGTCGCCGGTGGCATCGATGATTCCGGTCAGCTTGGCGATCACCACGCCGGCTCCGGGATGCGCGCCGCGGTCTGGCGGAAGTGCGCGTGACAGATGGCGACGGCGAGCGCGTCTGCGGCATCCGGCGACGCGATGGCCGCCCCCGGCAGCAGCGTCCGCACCATCATCTGCACCTGCTCCTTGGCCGCGTGGCCGGTGCCGACGACGGTCTTTTTGACCAGGTTGGGCAGATACTCGGCGACCGGGATACCGGCCCGCGCCGGAACCAGCAGCGCGACGCCGCGCGCCTGGCCGAGCTTCAGCGTCGAGACGGCGTTGCGGTTGACGAAGGTTTCCTCGACGGCGGCTTCCTCCGGGCGGTAACGGCCGATGATCTCGGCGAGGCCGTCGGCGAGCTGCACCAGCCGGTCGGCGAGGGACCGGGCGCCGTCCGTCGCGACGACGCCGTCGGCGACATGGACGAGCCGGTTGTCTTGGACGTCGATGACGCCCCAGCCGGTGGCGCGAAGGCCTGGGTCGAGTCCGATCAGCTTCATGCCAGCTTTTAGCGCTCCAATGCTTAACAGGCTGTTGCGGCGACGCCCGCGTCGCACCTCTTTCTTTTCCGACGTTGGCGTTCAGGCGCTCAGCTTCTCCATCACTTCGTCGGCGACCTCGAAATTGGCGGACACGCGCTGAACGTCGTCGTTGTCGTCGAGGACATCGAGCAGCTTGAATAGCGTCGCCGCCTGGTCCTCGCCGAGTGCGACCGTCGTCTGCGGCCGCCAGTCGAGCCGCGCGGCGTCGGCCGTGCCGTACTTGGCCTCGAGCGCCTCACGGACGCCGCTGAGGTCGTCGGGGGCGCAGGTGATCTCGTGGCCGGCCTCGCCCGACTCGACGTTCTCCGCGCCGGCGTCCAGCGCCGCTTCGAACATCTCGTCGTCGGAGGCCATGTCGGCGGCGTAGTGGATCAGGCCGATGCGGTCGAACAGGAAGGCGACGCTGCCGGTCTCGCCCATGGTCCCGCCGTGCTTGCCGAACGCGGCGCGGACCTCGGCGGCGGTGCGGTTGCGGTTGTCGGTCAAGGCCTCGACGATCACCGCGACGCCGCCCGGGCCATAGCCTTCATAGCGGACCTCGTCATAGACGGTGTCATCATCGCCGCCGGCGCCCCGCTTGATCGCCCGCTCCATCGTGTCCTTGGGCATGTTGGCGGCCTTGGCCGCAGCCATTGCCGCGCGCAGCCGCGGATTGGCGTCCGGATCGGGCAACCCGGACCGGGCCGCCACGGTCAACTCGCGGATCACCTTGGTGAAGGCCTTGGCGCGCTTGGCGTCCTGGGCCCCCTTCCGATACATGATGTTCTTGAACTGCGAATGGCCGGCCATGCGGGTTTACTCTGCGATTTCGGGCAAATGCGGTGGATTGAGCCTTCGGCTTATACCATATGTGGGAAACGCACGCACGGCCCCAGGCGCCGGTCTAGCCCCCCACTGTGGCAGCATTGGGGCGGGTCTTTGCCCCCTCTAAATGACGCCCGGCCACGTCTCGGCGAGATGGCCGCCGGTGCGGAGCGGCGCGACGTACTTGGCGAGACCGGTGTCGTCGTCGGTCTCGACGAACACCGCGCAGAGTGTCGCCTCGCCCTCGGCCGGCTCCAGCCGTCCGCCGGGCGTTTTTCGGGTGAAGCGGGAGGCCGCGCCGTCCTTTTCCATGCCGATGACCGAGTCGTAGTCGCCGCACATGCCGACATCGGTCATGTAGGCGGTGCCGCCGGGCATGATCCGGCAGTCGGCGCTGGGCACGTGGGTATGGGTGCCGACGACCAGCGACACGCGGCCGTCGAAAACATGGCCGAAGGCCGCCTTCTCGCTCGATGCCTCGGCGTGGATGTCGGCGACGATGCAGTCGACGGCGCCGCCGAGTTGGTGGTTCAGCAAGGCCTTTGTGGCGGCCGCGAAGGGGTCGTCGAGGGGGTCCATGAACAGCCGGCCCATGACCTGCAGCACCATCACCCGGCGTCCGCCGCGGGCCGGGTATACATGCGCGCCGATACCGGGCGTCCCCTCGGGATAGTTCAGTGGCCGCAAGAGCCTTACGTCATCGCCGATGTAGTCGACAATCTCGCGCCGGTCCCAGACGTGGTTGCCGGTGGTGATCGCATCGACACCGACGTCATAGAAGGCCTGGCACATTTCCGGCGTAATGCCGAAGCCGTGGGCGGCGTTCTCGCCGTTGACGATGACGAAATCGAGGTCCAGCCGGCGGCGCAGTTCCTCCACCCTGTCGATAATGATCTGCCGGCCGGTGCGGCCGACGACATCGCCGCAGTAGAGAACCCTCACGAACGGACCCTCATTGGGGCACCCGGGTCAGCGCGTGCTCGGTCAACAGCCAGTCGAGGCGCGCGTCGTGGGGACCGTGGGGTACGTGCTCGACTTGCTGGACGGCGTAGCCGACGCCGATGGCGGTGACCGGCCCGTTCGCGCGCAAGGTGGCCAGGGTGCGGTCGTAATAGCCGCCGCCCTGCCCGAGCCGGTAGCCGTCGGCGTCGAACGCCAGCAGCGGCACGAACAGCACCTCGGGCGTCACGTCCGGCGCCGTCGGCAACGGATGGTAGGTGGCGCGCGGCCCCTCCTCCAGGGGGTCGGCAAGACCCCAAAGGCGGAACACCAACGGCCCGTCGGCCTCGGCGACGACCGGCAACGCGCACACCGCGCCCTCCTGCTCCAGGCGCGCCAGCAACGGCCGGATGTCGATCTCGGTGACGATGGGCCAGTAACCCGCCACCACCGTGCCGGCGCCGATGCCGAGTTCGCTTCGCCGCGGCAGACCGTTGACGGTCAGGCCGCGGCCGGCGTCGGGCCCTTCCTTCTGGTCGGCGACAAGACGCAGCGCCCGCATCCGCCGGCGCAGGTCTCTCTTTTCCTCGTCCAACGTCATGAAAGGCCCGTGAATCCTTGAACAATCGGCAAGCGGACGGCGCCGCGTGAACCGTCGGTCAATGGATCCTCTGCGGCCTGCTGGTGCAGGTGGGCGCCGTATACCGAGTCCAGGGACCCGGCAGGGACAGCTCCCGAGAGATCACTGTTGGCCCCAGGGATTTTGCGACCTGACGGGCTCCGCAGCTACCGTCCTCGGTCCAAGTTAGGTTGCTTTCAGGCGATCGGCAACGTCTTCGACACGCCGGGCCAGGGCTTCGATCTCGGCCACCGTGGCCTCGTCGGCCGCACCGGCAGCCGCCGCCGGGTCGGCGCGGAGCGCGTCGAGCTTGGCATAGGTATCGGCAAGCTCGTCGGCGACAAGCAGGCTGGCCATGACCAGAAGCCGCGCTTCGCCGACCTGACCGACCGACGCCACGAGTTCGGTCACCCGCTTGTCAACATAGCTGGCAAGGCGGGTCAGGTGTTCCTCCTGGCCGTCGTCACAGGCGATGTCGTAGCGCCGCCCATTGAGGGAGACCGTGACCTGAGCCATTCCGCTAGTCCCCCAGCACTGCCCGCACGCGTTCGATCACCGCGTCGAGACGACGGGCGAAATCTTCGCGCGCTTCGCGATGGGTTGCGACCTCGGCACGCAAGGCATCGATCTCCGCTGTTACGTCGTCAGGCGTTTGCGCGCCGGTACGCGCGGTTGATTGAGCCGAGTCCTCAAGCCGTTGCACCGCGAACGAGAGTCGTTCGCGCGCGGCTTGCATCCGGTCGGGTTTTTCGCTGGTGGTGTGGCTCACCCGCGCCTCGAAGCCCTGTTTAGCCCGGAGAGACGGGTGACAAGTGTTCTGGGACATGGTTGACGGTTTCTCCATGTTAGGCAGACGGATTGCGCAAGTCGACTTGCGC
>Ga0209366_1000161_pt1 | contig 17116 bp, 19 predicted proteins | sample WorMetmaBAHAMAS2_FD_187391 | JGI IMG/M metagenome (GOLD analysis project Ga0209366, IMG submission 187391) | Marine gutless worms symbiont microbial communities from Max Planck institute for Marine Microbiology, Germany - Inanidrilus... | ecosystem: Host-associated > Annelida > Digestive system...
TATGCGATTCCCCTGCCCCTGGGGGAGAGGGGCTTATTTGTACCCTTTTCCCCAGCGGAGAAGGTGGCCCGGAGGGTTGGATGAGGGGGTTCCGGTGCCGGATTATTCCACCAGCGTCAGCTCGTTCCCGTCGGGGTCGATCAGGTGGGCCAGGGTGCCGCCCCAGGGCTGGCTCTCCGGCGGTGCCGTGAAGGTGACGCCCTTGGCCGCCAGCGCCGCATAGGTCGTCCCGATGTTGTCGACCTTGAACGAGATGCCTGCGAACCGGCCGACCAGGTCGGCCGTTTCCGGATCTTCGGGGTCGGCCCATTCGACGATCAGCATCGGCCCGCCCACGTCGAAGATCAGATAGTCGGGTTCGTCCATCGACAGGGTCAGGCCCAGCCGGTCCGCATAGAAGCGGCGTGCCCGTTCCAGGTCGGTCACGAAGAGCCGTACCGCCATCAGTCGCTGCAGCATGCCTCACATCCCTTTCAGGCCGGCGGGTGGTGTTCGTGCCAGTGCTCCGCAATGTCGATGCGACGGGTCCCCCAGACCGCATTGTGGCCCTGCACATAGTCCAGGAAGCGCGCCAGTGCGGCCGCCCGGCCGGGCCGTCCGGCCAGCCTGCAATGCAACCCGATGCTCATCATTTTCGGGGCCTCGGCGCCTTCGGCATAGAGCATGTCGAAGCTGTCTTTCAGGTAGGCGAAGAACTGGTCGCCGGAATTGAACCCCTGGGCGGTCGCGAAACGCATGTCATTGGCGTCCAGCGTGTAGGGCACGATCAGCAACGGTCGCTCGCCCTCGCGGTGCCAGTAGGGGAGGTCGTCGGCATAGCTGTCGGCACAGTACCGGAAACCGCCTTCCTCCGCGGCCAGCCGGATTGAATTCGGGCTGGTCCGGCCCGTGTAGAGGCCAAGAGGCCGGCTGCCCGTGGCGCGCTTGTGAATGTCGATGGCGATCTTCAGGTGCCGCCGCTCCTCGGCCTCCTCGAAACGCTGGTAGTCGATCCAGCGATAGCCGTGGCTGGCGATCTCCCAGCCGGCTTCCTTCATGCCGGCCACCGCGTCGGGGTTCCGCTCCAGGGCCATAGCGACGGCATAGACGGTGACCGGCACCGCACGCGTGGTGAACAGGCGGTGCAGGCGCCAAAAGCTAGCGCGGCTCCCGTATTCGTAGATCGATTCCATGTTCATGTGGCGCACGCCTTCCAGCGGCTGGGCGCCGACGATCTCCGACAGGAAGGCTTCCGACGCCCCGTCGCCGTGAAGGATGCAGTTCTCGCCCCCTTCCTCGTAGTTGATCACGAACTGGACCGCGATCCTGGCGCCATCCGGCCACCTGGCGTGCGGTGGGGTCCGGCCGTAGCCGACCATGTCGCGGGGATAGGGCTGCGTCATCGGCTGACTCCTGGGGCCATATGGTTAACCGGCCGAGCCTAGCCGTTGGGCAAGCCGCGATCCAGAGACGCTTTTTGCGGTTGAATTAATGGTTCCTAAAAGGGAGTTCTGGACACTGGGCCCCGAGGTCGTGCGTCGGGTTGGCAGAACGGAAGCGGAACAAACATGTCAAAGGTGCCGCAGAAGAAGGTCTTCAGCATCGAGCGCAGCCGCGGGCAGGCCAAGGCGGGCCGTCCCGGCGCGTCTGCGCCGCGCAACGGCAACGCGCCGTCGGGCCGGCCGGACGACCGCCACGACGAGCTGATGGCGGCGCTGGGGCAGATCCGCGACGCCCTCTCGGCCATCGGCCAGGCTGCGGGCAGCCCTGGGACCCCGGACATTCCCGTTCCCGCCATGAGTGCCGAGCTCCTGGATCAGTACCGCCAGGAGATGGAGGCCAGCGCCAATCTGAAGTCGGAGATCAAGGAGCTTTCCGCGGCGATCGAAAAAACGAAGAGGGAAATCGCCACCCTGCGGACCGGCGGCGGTGACGAGATTCCCATCGACAGCGCGACCACCCAGCTGGACGCTGTTGTCCAGGCGACCGAACTGGCGACCAACACGATCCTCAACAATGTGGAGGAAATCGAGACCATCGCGGTTCGGTTCTACGAGAACGCGAAGGACGACGAGGACCGCGAGCTGGCGGAGGACATCAAGCTGCATGTCATCCGGATCATGGAGGCGTGCAACTTCCAGGACATCACCGGCCAGCGCATCACCAAGGTGGTGCGGACCATGAAGTTCGTCGACGAGCGAATCGGCCGGATGCTCGAGATCTGGGGCGAGGAGATCGCAAAGGAGACGGGCCCGGACGAACAGCAGAATGAGGCCGACCAGGCGCTGCTGAACGGCCCGCAGCTGGATGATCAGAAGGTCACCCAGGCCGAAATCGACGCCATGTTCGAGTAGACGCGGCCCGCCAGGCTCGACGTCCCCACCAACACTGATCCTTTAACGAGAATCGCCCGGCCCGCCGGCGGCGCGCCGGAGCCGCTATTTGACGTGGCGCCGCCGGTGGGGGGCCGTTGTCGGCCGGCTACGCCCGATCTGGCGGTCCAGTTCGGCCGCCATACCTTCGGCGCCGATCAGGTTCCGCCGGACGGCGTCGCCGCGCGGGCGCCAGAGCTGGCGCCGTGCCACGGGCTTGGATTGGCGCAGGTCCATCGAATGCTGACCGAAGGTATTGGTTTTCGTAGACAGAGCCGGCCCTCCCAGGTGTTCCAGCAGTGGCTCTAAGCTGCGAAGGTGCCACGGGAATTGGATAAACGCCGTGCTTTAACAAATGGTAAAGACGCCGGGGCCGGGAGCCGTCCAGGTGGACGGACGCTTCAAAAGTGGGCAGGGCTGGTGGCAAAACCGCCCTGGGCCACACATAGGGCGGGATAACCAATTCCTGGGTCATCCGGTAGGAGGGTAAAGTGAAGACACCATACAGCGTCATCAACCGTCTGGGCATTGCCTTCGTGGCGGGGTTTCTGTTGATTTCTTGTGCCGCCGCGCCGGGCGAAACGATGGCGCAGAGCGGGACCGGCATCCGTGTCCTCGTCATGGGCGAGGACAGCGATCCGAAGTCTGTCAAGCGCACCAGCGACATCTTCAAGCGGGTCCTTGCCGAACTGAAGGGCAGCATGCAGCGCTATGGCTTCCAGATGGTGGACGAGGAAGCCCTGGCCGTGGATCTCGGCTGGGCGATCACCGAACGCCGGCCGAAGATCGAGCTCTTGCAGGCCGCGAAGCTGGCCAATTCCAGCAACGTGGCCTCCCACCATGTCCGCACCATGGTGCTGTTCCGGATCCACGCGTTCAAGCAGGACCTGAATTTCTCGACCAAGGTGCAGGTGCGCCTGGACGGCGAGATCTACGACGTCACCAACAACAACTTCCTCGGCACGTTCGAAATCCCGCGGGAGTCCTATCCGGCGCCGGCCGACTGCAACGCCGGGTGCCTGTCCGAGGTGGTCGGCGACCACGCCCGTGAGATCGCGACCAGCCTGGGCGACGTCTTGGGCAAGAAGCTGGACCGCCTGACCATCGATCCGGGCCGTGGGAACGTGATGGCCTCGACGGGCGACGGCCTGATCAACACCTACACGCTGACCTTCCGGCACTTCAACACGGCCGAGGTCATGTCGATCATCGGCGTCATGTCGGAGGAGTTCCCCGAATATTCTTCCCACGACCTGATCACCAAGCGGTCGGGTGTGCGGCGTTACTCCTACACCAGCAGTGCGAAGCCCGCGAAGATCGAGGAATGGATGACCATTCTCCTGATGGACATGGGCTTCGATCCCGACCGGGACTTTGAGATGATCGTCCGCGGCAACGAGTTCCTGGTCGAAAAGCTGGCCGTGGATTCCTCCAAGGCGGTCACCGGCGAGGCCACACCGCGGTTCAAGTAAGCAAGAAAGAACCGCCCCGCGCCGGATCGGTGCGGGGCGGCCACTACCGGAGGCAAGGTAACATGAAAGCGAAAACCGTCGGCGTCGGCGTTGGTCTCGCCTTGGCCCTCGCGGCCTGCGAGACCCGCAACACGACCTACATCGACAACTCGCGGGTGACCACGATCAGCCAGACCACGCTGGTCAGCGTCATCGGCGGCACAGACGTCTCCGTCGCCGCGGTCCCAGTCAATAGCTATACCGATGCGTCGGGCAGGCCCTGTCAGATCCACAACTTCCAGGATGCCAGCGGTCAGGGCATCGCCACGGTGTGTTTCGACGGCACCCGATGGGTCCTGATCGACCGCAGTTACGACTCTCAGACCACAAATGCCGGCACTGTCGCGCCGGCCGCCGGCGCGGACCCCAAGAACCCGGCCGGCGACTGGAGCGCGGTCACGGATTGAGCGCCCACTTGGCGCCCCTCACACGAACGCCATTGCCCGCTCGACCGTCCAGTAGGCCGCGATCACGCCGATTGCGACCAATGCGGCGGCCCGGGCCGGTCGGACGGCCTGTGCCGACGCCGTCCGAACCGCCCAAACCGCGAGTAGGGAGATGCCCAGGATGGCGACCTGGCCGATCTCGATCCCGATGTTGAACGCCGCCAACGCGACCACCAGGTTGGGGGCGTCCCGGCCGAGGATCTCGCCCAGCACGAAGGAAAAGCCGAAGCCGTGCAACAGGCCGATGCCGGCAATGACCGAGGGCGCGACCACGGTCTGCCAAAAGGCGGCGGCGGCATAGAGCACTGAGGCGGCGATGGCTGCCTCGACCGCGCCGGTGAACCAGGGCCAGTCCGGGGCAAAACCGAGGAACGTCCCGACCAGTGTGACCGAGTGGCCCAGCGTGAACGCCGTGACCAGCCACAACAGCCTGACCGAAGCGCCGGCCCCCAGAGCCAGGCAAACCACCAGCGCCACGTGGTCAAGCCCCTCAAGAATGTGTTTGACCCCTTGCCAGGTGAACGCCGCGGCTGCCCGCATGACGGAGCCGTCGATCGTGGCCCCGTGGCCAAGCTGGCCTTGCTGCATGATGGAGATGGGCGTCGCGGTGCGGGCATCGATCAGGTGGTTGTCGATGGAGACACCCGGAGGCAGCGGCAGCGTCGGCAGGGCTGAGGCGACCGTCAGCGTTGCCTTTGGCACTGGCGCCTCCAAGACGAAGGCCGCCTCGATCACCGCGGCACCGAAAACCGGGTCGAGCCGCGCGCCGCTCTCGGCGAGCGAGGCGCGCGCTTCCTCAGGCGTTGAAAACCCGCCGCGCGGCGTCCGCCCGACGATGCGCTGCGTGATGAGCTGCGCCGTCACCGGCCGGCCGTTCTGGGTTCAGGCAAGGCCAGATTCCAGCCGCGCGCGCCACGCTGGCGCGTGTGTCTCCAGTGCCTTTAGCGAGATCCGGTAACGCATCTGCCCGGGCGTGCGCTCCAGAACAAGGAACGGGGTGGCGAGCGGCGCGGCGGCTGCGCGGGCGTTTCGGACCACGTCGGAAAAGAACAGCGGCGCCGGCGCGCGGACGAAGGCGACGAGCCTGCCGTTCTCCGCGGCAACCAGAATGGTGCGAAGTTTGGTCCCTTCGGAGAAGTGTGCCGACAGAGGCGCCGCGGCGGCACACAGAACCGCAATGGCGAGGCCGACCGTAACGAGAACGCGCTGCATTCACACCTCCCGCCTACGGAAACGGGAAAAGGCCCGGGCGGCCGTGCCGCCCGGGCCCCTTCGTTCCCGAAGGCTCACATGCCTTCGACTTGCCAGTCCATGTTGGGCAGCTCTTCCACCACCTCGAAGGTCGAGGTGTGGGTGAAGGTGCGCCCGTAGCGGTCGGTGGTCCTGACCTCCAGCGTGTGTGCGCCAACCGGCAGTGTTTCCGGCAGGTCCACCCGCCACAGGTGGCTCGACTTCTTCGACAACATCCAGTCCTGGAACGGCCCGGCGACGCCGACCCAGCGGGTGCCGCGCCAGGTCGTGAAGCCGGCGGTTTCGGGCCCGTTCGCGCTGCGGATCGCGGTGCGGCCGTTGGTCGACTGCTTGGCCAGCGCCAAGGGGTCGGCGTAACGCGGCCCGGACAGCACCGGCTCGCCGTCGCCCATCTGGGTGCGGGCCGCCTGCATGGCCGCCCCGCCGTTGATCGAAGCCGACACTAGGTTTTGCTTCGATCCGTTCCAGACGTTGACGACGATCCAGGCTTCCTGCTTCAGGTCGTCAAGCGTGAGCATGTTCATGTCGCCCAGGTCGTTGATGGTGACCGGCGGCACGATGTCGCTCGGCACCTCGTAGGCCTTGGTATAGGCGAACAGAAGCTCGGCCCATTCGCGGAACCGCTGGGTCGAGAACGACACATGCATCTGGTCGTCTGCGTCGCCGCCGAAGGTCATGTAGGTGTCCACATAGTCGGCACCGTCGAAGTCGAGAACGTAGTAGCCGCGCGGCGACCCCAGGCGCTGGGTCCCGTGCGGCACGCCCTGGTCGTTCAGGTCGCCGGCCCACCACGAGCTCGATACCGCACCGGTGACGATCTGATGGAACGGCGCCGGGCCGGTGCCGGTGTTCTTCATCCAGCCTTCGAAATGCTCACCCGGCAGGATCTGCTCGGTCGTGTGGGTATGGCCCGACAGGCCGAGCGCAGGCCGGTCGCCGACGATTTCGTAGAGCGCGGCCAGGTTGTCGACCTGGTGCTTCTGCGCCGACGCGTCCGTGTAGGTCACGAACGGGATGTGGGCGTTGAGCACGATCAGCCGGTCCTGCGGCACATTCGCCAGATCGTTCCGCAGCCATTCAAGCTGCCGCTCGTGGATCACCCCGTTATAGGTGGCTGCCTTCTCGGCGCTGCAGAATTCGTGGGCATCGACGCCGTTGCAGGGATAACGCACGTCGTCCAGCACCACGAAATGCACCTTGCCGATATCGAAGGAGTAGTATTCCGGCCCCCATTCGCGGCGGAACGTATCGAAGGAATGGGCGTCGCTCGGCGCGTCGAAGTCCAGGTCGTGATTGCCCGCCACAAAGTACTGCGGCACGCCGCCAACCGAGACGATCTTCTTGAAGCGCGGATAGAGCGACAGGTCGTCGCCCATGACGTCGCCTTCGAAGATCAGGCATTCGGTCGAAGAGTTGTCCCGTTCGGCCAGCATGCGGCCAACCGTTTCGCGCACGTAGGAAACCTCGCGGTTGGTGTAGGGCTGGGTGTCGCCGAACACCAGGCACTGGAAGCGGTCGCCGGTGTTGTCGGCGATCAGCGGGAAGTTGATCGCCTGGGGCAGCGGCCCCGTTGGATCTATACCGCCGAAGCGCAGGGGCGGCGAACCGGCCACCTTGTGGATGTAACTGAACTGGGGAACCATGTCTTCGCTGACCGGCGTCGTGTGGCCCGCCGGCTTGGTGATGAAAACGTTCATGTCGTCATAGGCTGGCAGCGTGTAGTTGCCGTCGGTGCCGGTGACGACCACCTCGCGGCCGTTCGAGACCAAGACGCCCGGAACGCCGGCCTCGCCGGCATCCAGGGCGGAATCGCGGTCGGCATCGACGAAGGCCTTGCCCCGCACGCTGTCTGCGGCCTGATTGCCACGCACCACGTGAACCGAACCGATATAGGTCGCATCCTTGGCAAGGGCCGGGACGGTAAGCGTCGCACAGCCGGCCAGTGCCAGCAGTCTTACTAGTCGTGTCATCGTGAACCCCCGATCTGGAACTGAAAAACCCGTCCATCCTGACAGGGGCCAATGACGCAACCTTGTCGTGCGTATTACAGTTCTGTTGAAACCAAGCGTTTGCCAAGCGAAACGCACCGTTCCTGTCCGCCTGGATTCCGGGCCTGACCTGCCCATAGCCTCAACCGACGGCGCTGCGCCCCGCGGGCACGGCGCCCAACGGACGGAGGGCATGGATGGACACGGTCGGTTCCGGCAACGCGATGACGGAAATCGCGCTCGCGCTGGCGATGGGGTTCTTCTCGATCATGGTGCTGACCATGGTCTCCATGGGCGCCGGCAACGGCGATCCGGCGGAGACGGTGGCCGCCCAGCTGGCTGCGCCCGCTCAGGAGGCGGAGCCACAGGCCCTTGTCAACCCGACCCAGGACGACCTCGTCCTGATCTATCACGGCGGCCGCCTGATGACCGCGGATCTCACCAGCGTGGCGGTTGCCGACGTGCCCACCGACCGGCGGATCATCCTCGCCGTCGATCCCGGCATCTCCATGGAAGAGGCGATCCGGATCCGCGCATCCCTTGCGACCGCCGACCTCGTGGTTTCCACGCTCGACCAACGCTGGCTGCAACGCCTGGAAAGGACCGCACAATGATCGTGATGATGAACAAACCCGTCCGCAGGACCCTGGTGGGCTTGGGCCTGGGGCTCGGCCTGATCGCAGGCTGGTTGTCGATGGGAACGGCCGGGGCCGCCCCCCCATGCCGGCGGCTACAGCGAAAGCCAGATCCGCCGCATGCTGGTCAGCGAGGCCCAGGAGACCATCGTGCCGCCGGCCCTGGCCCTGGCGGTTGCCAAGGTGGAAAGCAACTTCAATGCGGAAGCCGTCAGCCACAAGGGCGCGGTCGGCGTCATGCAGATTATGCCGCGCACGGCCTGGTCCATCTACCAGGTGCCTCGTGACGACCTGTTCGATGCCCGCCTCAACATCCGGATCGGCGTCGATTTTCTGCAGCGGCTCTACCGCCGCTACGGCCGGTGGGATCTTGCGCTGTCCCACTATAACGGGGGATCGCGGGTCGGCACGCCGCCCAATGCGCGGGTGATCCCGGCGACACGCGGCTATGTGGACAAGGTCCTGGCGCTGAGGACCGACTACGAACGAACGACGGCGCTTGCGGCGCTGGACAGCGCACAACAGGCCGTTGAACAGGACAAGGCCATGGCCCGGCGCCAGGCTGAGGCGGCCTATGCGATGATCGAAGGGCCGCAGATCGAACGGAACTGGCGCGACTATCTCAAGGCCGCGGAATACTGGCTGACGCCGGCCGATGAACGGTCCGTCGCCGATCTCGCCATGGTCCAGGAAGCCGAAACGGCGGTGTCTGCCCGGCCCGGCTCCGCCTACCTGGTCGACGAGAATGAGCTGGTCTATGCCGAGGCCCCGTCCGCGCGGCTGAAGCGCCGGATCGGCGATCTCAAGCGGCGGTTCCGCTGGTCGCTGGAGACCGACCGCGGCCGCTGGCAGCCGGTCCTTGGCGAACCCGCCCCCTATTGGGAGGACCGGCCGTGACGGCAGCATCCGCAGCCCTTGCCGCAGCGGACGGCGTCCGGCTGGCGCCGCCGCGCGCCCCGCTGGATGGGGCGCCGGCCTCCCAACCGCGCCGCTGCCGGCGGCGGCCGGGCCAGGCCCGCCATAGGGCTTGGCCCCCACCCACACCGCGTTATGATGGCGCCCGCGCCGTGCGTTCGTTGTGGGTGGAGTTGGGACAAATGGAAGGGCCCTCGATCGATCAGTTGCTTGTCGAGGTCGGGAAGAGCGACACGCTGCTTGCCGCCTTCCGCTGCACCAGCGAATCTGAGGCGGACGGCGTCCCGAAATTCGCGCCCGATACCTGTCGTGCCCTGGTCCGGCGGATCGCCTGCCGGTCCTATGCGCGCGGCCTTCTGGAACTGTGCCACCTCCTGAACATCGCGGACGCTTCGGCCACCGGCCACCGAAGCTATTTCCATTTCTTCTGGGAGAGCGGCCCGGCCCGGTCCAGTGCCTTCAGGGGGTATGTGCGCCAGGCGCTGGACCAGGGCGGCTTCGCGCGCGACGGCTTCAGCGTCAGCGGCGAAGGGGTGACCGTGGACTACCCGGACGGCACCTTCACGGTGACCTATGGGCGCATGCCCTATCTTTCGGCGCTGTTGGACTTCGTGGCCAATGCCGTCGGCTTCGAGGTGATCGACGACGCGGTTTCGGAGTTGATCGCCGCGGGGCCTACACGGGCGGCGGTTTCGGAGGCCTCGAACCGCCTGTCACGTGACGTTTACGAGTTCCTGCAGGATCACCTGCCGTCGGCCCAGAATCAACGCAAGTTCCACAGCATATCCCAGTTCCTCAAGGCGCGGCTTGGCGATCAGTTCGATGTCAGCATGGTGGACGACCAGACCGTCTTGGATTTCTGGATGGCCGAGTCCGCCAATCCCGATGAGGACGGCACCGACTTCATGATGTTTCAGACGGTGCTGAAGTCGTTCGTAAACATCATTCGCGCCCTGGAGGATGCCCAGTCGCAGCACGACATGCGCCATACGCGGTCGATCGGCATGGACAGGGAGGCGGGGGAGGTGGATCCGGACTCTGTCCTGGGGGCGATCGAGCATGGCGAGGAGCGGCGCAGTCTCCTGGAGGAGCTCGAGCAGGCCCCGTTGAACACGGTCAAATTCCTGAACAAGACCGAGGTCACCGACCTCAAGCTGGTCCTGGAAAATGACGCCGAGGCCTTGCGCCTGCCGGTGTCGGTCCTGCGGGCCGGCGTCTTCGGCAAGGCCCAGAGCCGGATCTCCCAGGCGCTGCGCCGCAAGGCCGACCGAGCGGAGCTGACGGCGTTGTTCCGCGAGGCCGCGTCGGAGACCTACGAACAGCGGCTCGCCCAGCTGGAGGCGCTGCTGGACCACATCCGAAACGTTCAACGCGCCGCAACCCACGTCCTGGTTCGCGCACGGCGCGCCGAGGCAGTGGAGGCGATTCTGGCCCTGTGGCCCGACCTTGATCTCAAACCGGTGGCGGATGCCCTCAGTTCCGGGCCGGTTGCGGACAATGTGGTGGCGTTGCACGGCGGGCGGGTCAGCGAACGGTTTGTCGACCTTCTGGAAGATGCCTCCCGGGTCGGGCCGGACCTGGCGGCGGCGGTCGGCGAGGCGCGGCGCGCGTTCAAGGGCATTTCCCGAAACGGCTTCCGTGATGACGACATCGACAAGGAGGACGTGATCGCGGCCCATGCGCTGGCGTTTCCGGTGCTTGACGGGATTGCCCAGCAGGTCCGGGCCTATCTCAGCCGTCTGGATACGGTCACGCTTCCCGCAGGGGGATGGGAAGGCCTGTGCGAGGCGGACCGCGACCGGTTTGCGGCTCATTTTTAGGTGCTCTATCAAGGAGCCAAGTCATGACCACCCGTTGGAACTCCCTCAGTCCCGAGCAGAAGAAATTGGCCGAAGCCGCCTTCGATGCGCGCGAGACCATCGACCGGCTGTCCGGCGCTGCTGCGGAGGGTGCGACGCCCGGTGTCGGCGTCCAGGCCCTGTTTGACTACGCCACCAAGCCGGAAGCGGCTGGCGACCAGGCGGTGATCGACGCGCTTGCGTCCAACCCGCGTCTTAGGGCCGACCTCGACCGGATCCTCGAACGCACGGCGCTCTACCGATTCCCGCTTGCCGCCGCGGCCAGCAGCGGCGCGGTGACCCAGAGGGACGGCGAGGGCTACCGGATTGAACTGCGCGTGTCCAAGGCCGCGCCCGACCAGACCTACGTGTCGGTTGCGTTGGGTGCGGGCGTGACGGCCGAGCCGCGCGTCATGTTCGTGCAGCCGCCGGACGGCGCGCCGGTGAAGCAGGAACTGGGCGCGCCGGTGAGCGGTACGATCCAGATCCTGGCCAAGAGCGACTCCGATCTGGTGCGTGCGCTGAGGGACCCGAAGACGGAGGTCTATCTCCGTTGACCCGAGTCAGGGTCTATATTTCCACCACCCAGGCGCCGGCGGAGATCCAGCGCATTGCCGAGGAGGATCCGGAGATCCGCTCCGTCATCTGCCTCGACGGCAAGGCTGTGGAACTGCCGGTCAGTGCCGCCTACGACACCTTCGTGCGCAAACCCACCGGCGTGATCGAGGCCGAGTTCGGGCATCCGTCCTATCGGGTCGATGTGGGCGCGCGGATCACCGAAGGCCTGAGCTGGCAGCTCGGCATCTATCTGGCGCATGCGCTTGACCGGGAAGACCGCCTGGCCGCCAAGGGCGAGGTGGCCGAACATATCGTCCTGGCGACGGGGGAGGTGGATCGTGACCTCCATGTCCGCGCGGTCGACCACATCGCAGACAAGGTCCGGGTCGCCGCGCCGCTGTTCGCGCGGGCGGCCGCAGAAGGCCGCACGGTGATCCTGTTCGTGCCCATGGCCAACCGTGCGGAGCTGGACCAGCCGGTTGCCGGGCTGAAAGTCGTGCCGGTCGAGACCGTCCATGATGCGCTCGCCTGGCTGGGCACCGAACGCCTGCCGCGCGCGGCCGCGGCGTCGCTGGTGGAGGAGGCGGTGCCGTCCGTCGGTGTGTCCCGGCCTGCTGCACCCGCGGTCGACCGACCGCCCGCTCGGCGCCGGCGCGGCGCGGCTGTTTGGGGCGGCATGGCGCTGGCCGCGGCCGCGGCCGGTGCGGCGTGGTGGGCCGTGGTCCTGGGCGTTCTCGACTGGCAAGACCTGGCGTCGGCCGGCGCCTACGAGGAACTGGACGCAAGACTGACGTCGGTCGAAGCCGGGGACTGCATTCCCTGCCGCTGGGCCGTTGCCGCGTTCGACCGCAGCCGGGCGGTGGTCATCCCCGATGCGGGCGGTTTGCGGTTTGCCGCCACGGCCCTGACGGTGCCGCGTTTTCGCACCTGCCGGGTTGCCGAATTCCGGCCGGACCTTCTTGGGCGCGCGGCCGTGCCCTGGTCGGTTGGCGCCGGATTTGCGGAAAGCGAGGGCAGCGGCCTGTGCGCCGTCGAATACACGATGGAAAACCGGGGTGCGGACCTGCAGGTCCTGCTCATGGCGGCGGTCCGGATCGACGACGCGGAACCGACGGTACGGCTCAGTGATCCTGCGTTTCGGCTGTTGGCGTCGGGCGACAGCTTGCCGCTGGCGGTCGAAATGCCGGCAAGGCTTGCCCGGCCGATGACCGTGACGCTTTTCGCGGTGGCAGGCGACGTGCCGCTAGAGGCTATGGGCGGGTGGCTCGCCCGGATGATTGGCGAAGCCGCGCAGGACGACGAGACCGGCGCAGACTTGCGTCGGCGCCTCGCGCGCGCAGGTCTCGCGTTGGTGCGGGCGGATCACCGGATCGCGCCCGCGCCGCCGCGGTTTCAGTAGTTCCGGAGGAGGACGTCCGGCGGGGTCAGGTGTCGCTGCCCAGATTGCGGCCCAGCGCATCCTTCTGTGCGTCGGCTTCCATCTCCGCCTTTTCCTGGGCGACGCCCCGGGCCACGTCGACGCCATGGGTCCCGGGCTTTTCCTGGAACGCCTTCTTGGCCTGCTCCTCGTGGGCGTGCTGGGCCTCCTCCTGCTCCAGGCCGCGTGCCACGTCGACTCCGTGGGTTTCGGACCTGGCCTTGAAGGCCTGTTTCGCCGCGTGCTCGTGGGCGTGTCGGGCGTCTTCCTGCGCCTTGACCCGCTTCAGGTCCTTGCCTTTCTCCGTCATTGCCGGTTGCTCCTTTTCCTGCCGGAAGATCCGGTCCGACGACCCGGATATGGGGACCACACTGCACCTCCGCCAGCCCCGGGGCATTGAGGTGGGTCAAGGTCCCGCCGGGACCGCCCGGAAAGCCCCGGAATCCGGGGCCTGCGGGAAAAGCGCCCCGTCCCATCCATAGCCCGCCCTATTGGCGAACACAGGATGGGGGTCGTTATGAGACCTGATCGAAAGAGAATGAACCGACGCGGCCAAATCGGTGCCGTGCGCCTTGTTATCGCGGTCGCGGCTGTGACCACGCTGGGTGCCTGCACCCTCTACGGTCCGCCGCCTTCCGACGGCAGCGGCATTGGCTTCCGCGAGGCCCGCTTCAACGAGATCGCGGCGATGCGCGAATACCGCGCCTGCCGGGACGAGGCATTGGACCTGGACCGCCAGGCCCGCGCCACCGGCAACGCCGGCCGCTATCTGGCCAGCGCGCGCCTGATCGAGAAGTGCGAATCGGCGGTGGGGCCGGACGTCAACGGCATCGCCGAGGACGAACGGGTCCGGGCCTACGCGCTCAGCATCCAGAACTACATCCGCGGCGGCGATCTGGAATCCGCCCGCAACAATCTGCAGACGTTCCAGGCCGCCTTTCCCGGCAAGGATCTCTACTACACGGACGGATCCAGCTTCATCGACACCACCCGCGTGCTGCTGGGACAGGTCGAGAGCCACGACCTCGGGCCCTATTCCACGCTGAACGTGAACGACGACCTGAAGACCGAAATGCGGCGCGTCGCCTACTGGCGCAAGAACTAGCCGCGGCAGACGCGAAGGACGAGGAGACAGGATCATGTATCGACCCTACCGCCCGGGACGCGCCTTTCGCATCGCGCTCCTGACCACGCTTCTGGCCGGTGCCGTCGCTGTTGCCGGGCTGTCGCTCGCCAGCCCGTCCTGGAACCCCCAGGCCAGCGAGCGGCTGATCAAGCTGCCCGGGAACGACCTGGACAAGGCACTGGACCAGGATTTCGCCCGCTCCGAGCTGGCGAGCGCGCTGACCGACGTCGAAGGGCAGATCGGGCTCAAGACCCGCACGCTGTCCGACCTGCAAGGCGCGGTCGGCCAGGCCGATGGCGAGGTCCATACCGAACTCAGGCATCAGTTCCTGGTGGAAAAGAAAACCTACATCGAGATGGTCGGCCAGCGGCTGGACCTCAGGCGCAAGCAGGTCGAGACCAAGAAGAAAGTTCTGCACAAGCTGCTGCGCAAGGTGAACCGCGACAAATCCGCCATGACACCGGCGCGGGCCGAACTGGTCGAGCGCGAGGCCGACGCCTACCAGCGCTTCGAACGCACCCTGACCTCGGTGGACATGAAGCTGTTCGCGTCCGACACCATGCCGCAGAGCCGCTATGCCCAGGAATATGCGGGCAACATGGCTGCCATCGAACGGCTGGTGGCGGCGATCGAAAGCCATCCGATGGCCCAGGGTCCGGAAATCGACGGCCGTGCTGTCACCAAGGAGGAGTTCCTGCGTCAGTTGATCCAACAGACCGACTCCGAACTGGCGATCATGGACCAGGAAGAAAGCATCCTCGGCTACATGGCGAAGCTGGTCGCGCTGGATGCCATGGCCCTGTCCGAAGAGGTGCTTGCGGCGGAGGCCGACGAGTACGGCGTGGAAGAGGAAGAGATGACTCTGACGTCCGCCGTTGACTTCTTCACCGGCGAATGATCGCCGGAACCGGAAAGCAAGGAGAATGACGATGCGCAAACTGATTATCGCAGCCTCGATGGCGGCTCTCGCCGCCACCGCCGGTACCGCGGCCGACGCGGACACGCTGGAGAACCTCGAGCGGGAACGCGCCTTGATGCTGACAACGCTGCTCGATCCGGCGATGGCGCCCGACGAACGTCAGGCCAAAACGGCAAGCTTCACGCACCGCTTGGTGGACCTTGAGCGCATGGTGCTTCGGGACAAAAGCCTCACCGGCCGCAACACACCGGTCGTGTGCAAGGCGTTCCAGAACTACGACCTGACCTTCCTGGTGCATGCTTCGACCGAGAAGGATCTGCTTATCGTCGATCACTGGATGGACCAGGTCGGCCTCAACACCCACAACCTGATGAGCGCCCGTCTGGGGCGGCGCTGACATGCGCGGCGCGCTCAGCCTCATCGACACGGGAAGCCGGGCGATCGCCTACAGCCTCGGCGCCGGCGTGATCGCCCTGGCCGCGACCGTGATGACGACCTCGATCCCGGCCGAGGCCCTGCTGGCCCAGGCGCGCGAGGTGGTCGGTCCGGCCTTTCTCGTCCTGATGGCGGTCCTGGTGCTGACCTCGGTGTTTGCCTGGATCCGGGTGATGCGCGATGGCGGACCGGAGGAACGCCACCGGGCCTGGCTTGAGGCCGGGCTGCAGGCGTCCAACGGGGTTGCCACGCTGCCGCTGACCTACACGCTGTTGGGCATCTCGCTGGGCATCGGCGGTCTGTCGGACCAGGAACTGACACCGCAGACCGTCCAGCTGGTGATCAAGGACCTGACCGCCAGCTTCTCGATGGCTTTCATGACGACCGTGATCGGGCTGCCCACGGCAGCGGTGTTGCGGACCCTGTTGACCGTGACCCATGCCCGGGTCGTTGCCCGTCCGCAGGCGCTGTGTGCGGTCGTGCCGCCCGCCACCGCATTTTCCGAAGGAGATCCCGCATGAGGTTCATTCTCTTCAATGCCATCGTTGCCGGTGCGCTGATCTACCTGTTCAGCGGCGCCGATCAGCCCGGCGCGGACGCGCGGCGGTCCGTCGACGACGCGATGGCCCGACTGGCCGCGCTCAGCGAACAGGCGGCAGAACGGGTCGCCGACTTCCAGGAGGATATGACCGGCCGGACCGGTGCGCCGGCCGCGGCGGACACGCCGCCGGCCATCCCCGCACAGGCGCCGTCGGCGCCGCCCGCCGCGCCGGCGCCCCAGCCGGCCGCTGCGCCGGATCCCGCACCCGCGCAACAGCCGGTGCCGCCTGCCGCACCGGCGCCGCTGGCCCCGCCGGAGACCCGGGTGGCCGCAACCCCGGCGCCCGAGTCCGGGCGCGCCGAGGCGGTGCCGGCAGAGACCGCGCCGCTGCCCGAGCGGGAGGTCGCGACCGTTCCAACGCACCGGGTTCCCATGCCCGGCGATACCGGTCCGGTCGCGGCACGGCCCGCGGACGGTTCGATCGAGATCGCAGAGCCGATGATGTCCTCCCAGGACCGGCGCAAGGAGCTGTTCTCGCTGGCCCAGGAGATGGAGCTGCTCTACGCGACCCGCGTGAACCAATAAGACAGGGGCGGCCGGCCGATGCGAGGACGGGCTGAAAAACTGGCGCCCCTGGTGCTGGTGGTGTTGCTGGGTGCGGCGGCGCTTTATCGGGTCATCGAACCCGAGGCCGCCGCGCCCGCCGTTTCGCCTGCCGAAAACCAGCCGCGGCCGGTCGCAGAGGACCCACCACCCCGTCGACCGGATGTCACGGTCGCCAGAATTGCACTGCCGCCGCCGCCCATGCCTGTAACCACCCCCGCGGCTGCCCCCGCACCGGCCCCGCGCCCTGCCTTGCAGCCGGCGCCGCCGGTCGCGAAACCCGCGGCCCCAACGCGGCCCGCCTTGCGGCCGGCACCCGACCCGGCGCCGCCCGAGGCAAAGCCGCCTGCACAGAAACGAACGGCGCTCGTCCCTCAGGAACCGGTGGTGCCGCCCGAACGGAAACCGCGCCAGGCGCTGAAGCCAGCGCAGCCGCCACAACCCCCCGCGCGTCCGGCGCCGGTGCCGAAGCCGGCCCTCAAACCCACGGCCCCCTCGGCGCCCTCCCCGGACCGGGCTGAGCGCCACGGCGCGGGCCCGCGCGGGAAAACTCGCACCACCGCCGCGGCCGGTGCCAGCCGG
>Ga0209366_1000166_pt1 | contig 16576 bp, 6 predicted proteins | sample WorMetmaBAHAMAS2_FD_187391 | JGI IMG/M metagenome (GOLD analysis project Ga0209366, IMG submission 187391) | Marine gutless worms symbiont microbial communities from Max Planck institute for Marine Microbiology, Germany - Inanidrilus... | ecosystem: Host-associated > Annelida > Digestive system >...
GTTACAACTTGACATCATGACAAGTAATGAATCTACACTTATCTCCCCCCAACAAAAAAATTCACATTTATGGTTAATGTACTGTCAGGCAGGGCACAAATATAATTATGCTGAGGTAGAAAATAATGCAAACATTCAGAGGCAACAGTATCAGAATATTTTAAAGACAAAATGTACTGTGGTGTCAATAAGGTCCATCGTAGCCAGCCACCAAATGTTTTTGTGCATTTTAAGCTTAACAGCCATCCTTCCTCTAAACACTGAGAGGAATTCCTAGTGGGTATACCCTAGAAAAATAAACGGGGACGAATCTCCCTCATCTTCTTGGACTGGATGCCTGTGGAACCGTATTAAAATTGCAAAATTGGTCATTTTTAGACACAATAAACAATATTTTTATTCTTAATAATTGAGTTAAGGTTTAACATCTAACTCGACACAAAATAGGTTATTTTGGATACGTTCTTTCCAGCCAATCTCCTGGCTAGTAATGAGAAACTCTAAGCCAAGAGAAAGAATAACGACGAATACAAAAAAACCTATGCTAACATAAAAACTCAATCGACTAAAATAAAAAAAGAACCAAATGCAGATAATCAAACACAAAAAATAAACCTAAACAACTAACTACCAGAGTTTAGTTGCCTCTTACGACATCTGGCCTGAAAATGGAGCGGGCCTGTTCTGATAAATGAGAAGTAAATGAGAAAGAAAAAATAAGACACAAGAAGCAAAAGAAAGTAAGTGATTAGGTAAACTAACACACAAACAATCTACATAGCACTAAAAATAAACATTAGGCTCACGAGACTGCACTCGACTATTATTGTTATCATTAACACCAATCATAGGCTTAGAAGTGAGACAGTTTTGCTATCATCATGTAACAATAAAGCCTTTGAAACATATCTGTGGCAACCACAAGGCCTTCGTCATTCACCAGCATGTCACACAAGCTCTGAATCACCATTTCACTGTTTTGAGTTTCTACCTGCTCTCTGTATAACAAACTGTCAAAAAGAATGGACTGCACTAATTAATCATACAATATTTAGTGTTTTCTTTTCCTGTATTATTCTTCATTTTCGAATTCTGTGCGATAAACTAATCTGGTTTTTGTCAGGTACAGAGCACATGTAAAACTAGATTGCTGTATTGTATCCTTCTTGTTCGCTCAAGTGAATTATGACAATTTCATACAGCATCACTAACCTCATTAATAATGAACAGATCACTGTAATGATAATGATAAATTAACTGAACACTTACAAGAAAAAAAGCCCTTAAAATGTGCATGCAATGTTCACAATGTGAAACCACACTTGCTCACAATCTCCGAGACAACAATGCAAGAAGCAGCTGCTATCAACGATAAAATATGCAGATGCTGACAAAAATAAAAACATCATTAACACAGTAAACACATTATCTGAAATTAAACTGACACATGAATCTACATCGATGTCAAAGACATAAAAACTAAAGTTAATCTACCTATGAAAATATATCCACCAGTAGCCGTAACAATGTGCATATGAGATGTAACTACAACTACATCACGACAGACAAGGTGACCAGTTTCATATTTTGTTCAGTCACTCTTCTGGGTGGCAACAATGTAGGATATATTTGTTCTATGGTAGCTCTTATTTGCTGAAAAGTCTGTTCACTCAGTGAAACAAAATTCTGTGTATTTAATAAAAGGCACTGTTTACATTTCTGGCCATGGCAGACAGAATCGAGATAAACCATTGTTGATAACATACACCGTTGTTGATATTTCTGCCAATTTCACTTCATTCCGTGTAAATTATCTGATATTTCACTGGTGTTGCTTTTTGTTAATGTTTAAATCATTCATCATAGGATGTTTCTATGAGCTGGTCACCCTGGGCAGAACTATCAAGCAAATAATGGCCCATGCACATGCCAAAGCAAACAGCTGTTGTTACAACCTGCCTAGTAACTCAATTACAAATGAAAGCCAGTCAAAACAATATACATCAACCTAACAGACAGTGCTTAACTGAATATATTGAGAACAATACGTAACCTGTTATAAGAACTACACAAAACAAATACCGTATTTTCCAGACTACAGGCCATGACTTGTTTAAAAAAAATTATAATCCTGTATTTAAGCATGGTATACCCGTCATATATTGTGCGTGAACAATACAAATACTGGTCATATGCCTACATTTAATTCACCCTCTGTGGACTATATTGTTGTGTTCACTGCCATTACATCAATACTGTCACTGTGACACAACAATAGCGTCATCATTCCGTCACTTGTACCTCCCAATTAAGTTAAAATTACCATCATTGTACCCAGAAGTGTTTGGTTTCCGCTGGCAAGATGTCTTTCTGCCAATGATGAGAATACTACTAGTTTAAATCGGGAAATACAGTACAGTGCTAGCATATCCCTTTCTCTCTTGATAACAGGATTTACTCAGTATCTTACAAGACGACCTGTGCTTTCTCAATCAGACCAGTAATTGTTTAAAATAATTGTTTAAAATGCATATCAACTTAATGTAAACTGTGAGCTTCTAAGACCCACTAAGATTATACAAACCGACGTAGATGAACATGTGCACGTAAATGTGTGAAAACATTTTTTACTATTTAACATATGTCTACGCTGATCCTGGCTGAACATTTAACAAATGCTATCCCTCGATTATATTTCTGCACTTAATACGTTTTGGTAAAAAATCTCATTAAAACACGGTGCACCTTATGCAACAATTTCCCACAAATATCATTAAATATGATGCAGCTGCTGCAACTTATATTCCAGTGTGTTATGCTGTCTGGAAAATACGGTAAATAAAAGTTGTTTTTAAAAATGTTCCACTACACAGGTAGGTGGATATAAAGAAGTGACAGAATCTCATCACACAATATGTAAAATTGTAAATCCAATTTTCAACAGCACCTATGCCTGTCGAAATTCCGAATTACAGCAAAATGAAATCATCACTGACAATATGGCCCCTATCTTTGTATCTTGAAGTAATATATAGCATATAATCACACACCATGTGCAAGTGTCTTTCTACTGTGCATCACATTCTGGTAACAGTTTATACAATAGGAAGCTCGACTATTATAAAGAAACCTCGTGATACTCCATAATGTTTGCAAATATGGTTATGTATTGCAAGCCACCAGAAATTGGCAAAATGACCTTATCAAGCAGTTGATCATAAATGGTGCTATACACCTTATTGTAATGCATTCCACACTGAAGATGTTTCTAAATGTATCTACTGCTGCTTCCAAAAACATGACATACTGATTATGTAGAGGTTTCCGGTACTTGAAATTCTTAAAGGTCAATTGAGGTCATAAGCAGATAACATATAAGTGTGTAACCTGCATTATCTGCCAAACAAAGTTACACATTTTTTACTATTTAACATATGTCTACGCATTTACGCAGTTACACATTTCAAAAATTTTTAATATTAACTGCCTACCTGCATGTGACACCTCCACTATGAGGTAACTGTATTGGAATAATGCTGCAATCTTTAGTTTAGGAACGAACACCAGAAAGGGCTATTCAAAGTAAAATATTTCATGACATTTTTATTCATCACGATACAGAGAGAGGTGAAAAATGGTGGACATTTAAACAGGATAGAAATGCCATGGCAGGTACCACACTTTGCAATAGCACTGTGTAATAAATTAGTACGATCAGTATTTCAACACGTACTATTCACCACTATTCCATATCAATGCAGTGTACCAGTCAGAATTCTTAAGTATTTTACGTGCAATATACACAAAAATGTCCGACTCAGAGCTTTACTTCAAATGCCGGCATAACTTTATCGACAGAAGTCTGAAATGGATTGCTGACCGGCACCGATGCAGAAGCCATGGAACGATTGCTCGATTTTGCAGCCCATGCAGAATCGAACGTGGAATCAAACGGATCAAACGGCTGGCTATCGGCCGTTCTCACTCCAGACTGGTTGGACAGAAGTGGGTGGCCACTGCCTGTCTGAACACGCAGTTGATGAGCTGAATAATTCTGCTCACCGGCCCGAACTGGGGTGGAAATGAAGCTGCTAGACGACTGCTGGTTGGCTTTAGTAACCGACGTTTGATGGTGCACGGTAGCCACGGCTGTCACTGCGTGTGGACTCACCTGTCCAGTTGGCCGAATGTCAGCCGACCCGTTAACGAGTCTTAGCCGCTGACCGGTCGGTTTACCACCGACGTTAGGCACTGCGGCAAATGGGTCGATCTGACTTGCTGTTGAATTTAACCAAAACTCGGCATCGGAGACTTTACTCTGCCCAGCCGTTGTAACAACCGGCGGAGTAGGTGATGTGACGGCAGCCTGGACAACAGTTTGGGTCCAAGGATTGTTCACATGCGGTGCCGGCAAACTTGATGCTGCCAACTGTGCATTACTGAATGGCATATAATGTGGTCCGGCTACAACTAGAAACACAACATATCCACCATCTCACTAATCAGTAGACAACTAAATTGAAAAAAGCAATCCTGCAAAATTGACGCATGCAATGGCATGCTATACCTAAATTTAAAAAATAATGGACTAACTTAAATATTGCACATTATATCTTGCACAAAATAAACACTGTCCGGGTGAGATATATAGTCATGATGTTCATATAACATATATCCTTCTGGTACTGCACTATCCTTTAGGAACTGCCTCCGATTTTGTTATTCACTTTACATTTGCATATTAATTAGGCCCTATGTGTTAAGCAGAGATGCTGTTACAGTGTGGAGATGGTACAGTTAACACCACTACGTCAAACGCTATGACGTTTTCCCTCGTTGATTAAATTAAGATTCTTCATCCAATCCGACAAAAATAGGTAATATTGGAGACTCTTCCCGGCCAATCTCTTGGCTAATTCTGAGAAAACTAAATGAAACACAACAAAGCAAACATGCATCCGTAGCAAATACACTACAGTACAACACACAATAAACATGGAAACAAACTAAAGCTAGGTTTTGTCATCTTTTACGACCTCCGGCCTAGAAAGAGATCGGGCCTATTCTCAAAGAAGTATGGATAAAGGACATAAGTAGGAAGTTGAGTATGTAAGCCAAAAAATTATATGGAGCCGAAATCCACAAATTATCCAAAAATTAGGCAAATTACAGCATAGAGCCCACACAGCTTACCTTCTCCCTAATCTGAACACACTAGCTACTATCTGCAAAAAATAAAACTACTCCGACAAATAACCTTAACTGCAAATGCTTGCTAATAAACGCTGACCTGTACAATACCGTCTGTACATGTAAAATAAATGCAACAAAAAGCAGTTATTTTATTTTAATGCAGCATATACTCTTATTTATTTTACATGTGTGGATGGCTTAACGGCCATAAAATGTCATTGTTAACAATTTAATTTTAATTCACCCACAGTGTACAATGATATTTTCTCGGCGGATTTTCTACAGCAGCCGACCTGAGTGATTGAGGATAGCAGGATTCAGAGGCTGCTGATGCTGCACGATGAACGAAGAACCAACTGCAGCTGGCATCTGTGGTGCAGCCGCAACGCCCATGTTATAAGCGGCTGTGGAGGATAGACGCCACTAGCAGCCACGGCCGGCTGCGACACTCTCGGTGCCCCTGCAAACGGAGGCACTGACTGGGCGGACGAGAATGTGACAGCTGGGCCCACCGGCGACGTCGCGATGGCCGATGTCAGCGGAACATTGTCACGTGCCGACAGTGCTAACAGACCTTCACTCAGCTGCTGACAGGCATCAGTCACAGGCGACGTCTCGTGCTCCTCTGCCTCCATTATCGTCCCAAATGCTGTACAGTCAACGAACTGATGTAGAACAACTGCAAACTACAACTTCACTACAATCAGTACTACCACAACTAGCAAGGAAACGTAATGTAAACTATCTCTAAGATGTTGATCTAATTACTTTGCCCATGGGACAGTTGAAATATTGTGCTCGAAGAAATCTAAAGCGACGGTAAAACAGAACATAGTGCTTTATAGTGAGTCTGAATCATCATCACATTTTGGCTGGTATGCATTTCCTGCCCTGGTGAGAATAAGGAGGCTTGAGTTCACCAAAGTGATTAGTTGCACATCGAGATGGTTACCCATCTCTTGATGGTTACCCATCTCACTAGTGCAGCATTCGAGAAATAGAAAACTGTTCATACTCCAACAGTGCAACAGTCTCATCTGCTACAGATGGACCACCAAGATGCATTCCTTAACGTCCATCGTGTTACTGACAAAGGTGGATGGACATCATGGTAAACTGGCAACGGTTATCGATCAAACTAAGTTGACAATACTGGCGACAGTCGACATGCCGTGGCAAAAGTTTTCTAAGTCCATTGGAAAATACATTTCTGTAGATACCAGCATTACCTTCCAGCACAATGTACGACAGATAAGCCAAGGGTAGGTAGCCTCGGTGCCAAAAAACCAACTCGATTCGTTCAGCCGTTTCGATAGAATAACAGCTAAGTGACAGGCAGACCCATAGCATATACCACAACAGCACAGCATCAAGTAGAGAATGATTAACTGCTTAAATGATTGCTTACCACTAGTATTGGCATTTGATGGTCCAGTGGCCCCAGCACCATACTGCTGCGGTCCAAGGATTCCACCCGACACCTGCCGCTGTCGTTCTAATGTCGACGGCAACTCATTAAGACGTAGTGATATGTTCCTCTTGAATGGCGATGACTCCGCCAGTCGTGTGAAACCTCGGAATGAACCTTGACGCTCCAGCATGTCCACTGACGCATGTGGCCGCTGGACGGCATACGGATTCTCAATCTTCCGTACTGGGACAGGCTCTACGTAACACACAACAACATCAACATCATGGGCATACTGTCATGTTGTTACAGTACCTAAATCAGAAACTAAAACCTAGGTCATTTCCCAAGTCCGACATCAATACCTAGGTTTTCTGCGGCCGTAACTTTTGGGTTTCAGACTGGTCTGTACACTGAAACTGTACACATAAGTTGATGAATTTATTCAAGCATATGTTTTTGTTGATGATACGATGCTGTTTTATGTTTTATGAATGCATAATAGATAACGTTAGTAAATCTGGCCTACTGGTTATCTGGTTGTTCTCTTTCAATTATTAAATATGAGATGCCACATTTCTGTTGACGTAATGCATAGATATACATTACACATATATTTACTATAGATAATAGCTGATGCAAAAGTAAAAAAGTTAAGTAACTTCAGCATCAGCATTATCTTTGGCACGGTCTAATCTGCACTACGTTTAGGCAATCAATCAGAAATAAAAACTAAGCGATTTTGGCTTACTTTTGCAAGCGATGAGCATCCTAAGTCATGACTTTCAACAGACTAAAGACAAGTTCACTTGGGCGTGACTATCTTGTGGCAATTCCGATTTTTAGTTTAGTTGTTGTCATATGCAATATCGTTAAATAAATGTTCTTTTCATTTTCAAGAGACTAGTGAGAAAGTGAGAACTATTAGCTGTTTTATAAATGTATAATAGACAACATAATTCAGCTGGCCTATTTGTTAGTTCATATCACTACATACATACATACATAAATAGTACGTATATAGCACATAATAGCAAAAGTCAATATATGCCGCGGTCTCAACAGTATGTAGAACCGAACAAGTGCGTTTTCAAGTTGATTATTAGACGGTCACAGTTCATGTAGGGATGGGCCATTCAATTCATGAAAAACTGAAACAGCAGTTTCTCCCAAAACCTGTTGAAACCAACAGATAACCATGCCAACAAATCACGACTCATTTTACAGACCTGATGCTCTTTCTGATGCCAACAGTGTCAAAGCAGAAAAATCAACAGGATGCTGACCTGCTGGTTCATTAACATCAGCCAGTGGCCCCAAGATGATAATGTTTAATAAACTCTTGCAATATTCAACAACTTTCAGCAGAATGGAAACTAACAGCAACTGTAATGAAAGAAAAGATAAGCAAAAAGACCAACCTGCAACAATCGCACTCTGCGGGTCGGCTAGTCGCTCGGTCAGTGTAGTCTGTCGGAAGGAACCCATTCGTGTGAAACTCGTGCCGTTCTCGCTGAACGTCACCGTCACTTTCTCTTTCTCACGAGCCTGCTTCTTCTCCAGACAAATCGCGAAGGCACATCCGACGGCGTGACTCAGTCGCTCACCCTGCAAGTCACATTTATCCCTCGGCTCTTGAAAACCAATTACATTACAACAGAATACAAACAGGATTTCTAAAGTGTTGGTATATACCAGAAGTGCTGATAAAATGTATCCAGTCAATAGCCAAATGCTTGTCTAAAAAGTTCATTTTAAGTTTATGTTTAAAAGCTACAGTGTCTGTTACAAAATGAAGATGTGATGGCACGCTATTGCAGGCATCTGGACTGGCAAAACAGAAGCCTAACTCGCCAAACTTCGCTCTGGTCTGAGGTTTAACATAAGCAACCATATTAGCAGACTGAAGACTGCTGTACACTAGAATTCCAACTGTATTGTAATGTACCATTAGAAATCATATGATACTGCCTTAAGAGACATTGTACTGGCATCGGGGAGCCAGCAATAAGTAAGCAACACACTGTCCTACAGCAGTCTGATGACAGATGAAGACAAGAGGGCCTAGCAGTGACTAGCATAGCGTGAGATGATTCCTCCACTCTTCCCGGCGATGATCCCTTCCCTCACGCCCGCATGCACCGCGACCACAATGGATGGTAAATTGGGATCGGAATTTGTAACATAAATTAGCTATAATGCGCCAATGCACTTCCGTCACAGACAGACGGACATATATATTACATCTCGCGCTAAAAATGATAAAACAGGCCACCGGTTGATATTCAGTGCCTCGTTACTGTTGGCTGAAAGACAGTAAGGCATCCAGTCAAACCTTTAAAGAATCTGTGCCATTTATCCCTAAGTAGAAGAAGAAAACTAGCTAACCCATATTCATTACTGTGAAAATGGTGGTGGCATGAAATAAACAGTGAATAATGAACTAACAAAAAAATTTTACCATCAGCTTTAGTGATGCACACAGTAAAATGAAAACTAAGTAGCTGATAGTGTTTTCTGACACATGACAACGACTGTACATGTATTATATTGTTGCCGTTGTCAACAATTAGACACCTGTAATTAGGCACATAACTTCACAGAACTGTTTCAATGAAAAAACAACAGACTGTAGATTAAGACAACATACAGATTCTTTGATAGCCAAGAATCCGTGACACATCCAACGTCGTGTAGTTCCATCTCGACAAATGTATGCAAATCCTTTCTCATGGTTTCGGTCAGGTGCACAGAATGACACCTTTTCAATAGTCTGATCAACAATTAGCCCCTGACAACACAATATAACTAATGCTCAATTTCACACTGATATACATAAAACCTTCAGAATACTAACAGAATAAACAAAAATTATAATCATAGAATTACTTTTAAATACAAAAATAATTTATTACCGATCAATTGAAATAAATTTACCATGGGGTGGGTCACGTGGCCTTGTACGGTATTAAAGCAACTATAACTTCAATACAAACTCAATTCAGTTGTCTCTTTGTCATTTCACTTAAGACCAGGTATTCCTACCACTGTGCAAATAACTGAGTTCAACAAAATGAGAAATCAACTAAATAAACCCTGTGATATCCTATGAAAAAAATTCATATCATGGCCATATCAGCTAGTGCTGAAACCAGATGAAAATAGCAAAAAACATGGTATCATGATGCTAAATAAAGTTGGGTTGCTATAAAACTGTAACATAAAAATGACAACTGACAGACCTTGCTGATTTCATCGACAACCCTCAAGGCATCGCCGGTGACATAGAGTATTGCTCGATGATGGTGGCTGCTTTTACTCTGCTGCAAATAGAAAGTCAATCAGACCAGTGACAATAAAAAAACTTACTGTACAACATTTTAGCACTTCTTTACAACAAACTCTAACAATTCTACCTCAAAACTTCAAAAATCAGTCTGTACAAAAGCTCTACAGGGTGCGAAAATAAAAAACAATCCCTTAGTAAAAATTCATTATCTCAGTTACTGTAAAAGATTTTTTCACCAAATTTACAGCTTTTACAGACGAGGATTTGCGCCACATACGCAGCAAATTTCGTCACAATATTTGCTTTGGTTTAAAAATTACAACCATTTGAACTTAAAAGTACAGTGTTCTAAGTGAACCAGTAATTAAACTGCAATTTTGATGTAAAAATAACAGAAAATGTACCATATGGATGTGCCAGTGGATTACCACGTGTGAGGTACTATGCTAAAACACTATCAAATACACATGCCAAAGCCGGCCAACATAATGCTGAGATAAAAGACCATTTTGTCGACGACACAGAATAATTTTCTTCACGAGTTCATTGATAAAGTAATTGTATCATTTTGCAACAGATTTCGATCGTGTGTTGCTGCAACTGGTGGGCACTGACATTGAGAACAAGTTTGTTAAATACAGAGTAAGCTATAGGCATCAGAAATTTATGATTGAAATATTTAAACTGTTGATGAAAAGCTGCAAAAATTTGATTTGTTAATAATGCATATTCAATGTGCAACTAACTGTATGTTCACTTGAACTTTAAAGTTTAAACTGCTGTATCTGAGGAACTATGCCGATTATTTCAATAAAATTCGCAGGATATCTTGTGTGAATACTCACATAAAAAATCTGAAAGTTTGGCTCAAATCCATACTACCATGACTGAAATACAGCATTTTTTCTAGGGGATTGTTTTTTATTGGCGCACCCTGTACATATCAACAGTTTCAAAAAGCACTGACACAGATTAAAGCATCAAGAAGCCACACCCATCAATGACCTCAGTTGATAAAGAAACACATGCTAACACCCTCCATCCATGTACATCCTAAATTTATTCACGGAACAAGCCCATGCTTGGTGATGGCTGACAATTTAAAATTTAATAGCACTTTAAACATAACTTATTGCACTTTTAGAACTATATTTATATACTTACTATCAAACTCACAACTTGGACAAAACCTGTAATATTTTGCAAGTTAAATGACAAGGAAACCTTTGATGTTAGTGACGGCTGCATGTCGCAAATTACATTCGAAATACAGAATTTAGTGAAAACTACAAAAAGTGAAATGAAAAAGGTTAGTGATGTAAGTACTTAATAGAAAATTATTGTGAAAATAATAACTTATTGTTTAGTGTCGCTACATCAAACTATGCATAACACATAAAACCTGCTTAAACTGCAGTGAAATATTTGAGTATATTGAAAAGCAGAATATTTTGCAAAATCAACACAGCCAGTTAGACTGTTAAACAAGCTCCACAATGAAGCAAGTTGGTTTTAAAGCTACTGTTTTCAATTTGTGTTTTAACAGCCATTTTTTCATGCCCACCTCTCAATACGGACCAAGACAAGTCCACCAGGGTTTCCCCATGAAACTATGATGCACAACAAACAATGGTAAATAGAATTATGGTGGTGTAGTACAAATAGCTACTGTCAAATCCTAATCAATATAAATAATTACTGTCAACACAGCCTAGCAGGTGTAATATTTTGACTGCCATTAGTCTGTCAGTGAATAGAATTAGTCAAAAAGTTATGGGTGAACTTTCAAAAAATTTGGGAAACACGCAGGCAGGCTATTGACTGCAGAAGATGATAAAATTTTGCGAGGTTACATTTATGGTTAGAAATGATGACAGCTTGCTAGTTAACAGCATGTGTTCTACTACACAGTTATAGCACTGCTTGTAATCCTTACGAAATTTTCCAACTGCACATTCATTTAAAGTATCATGGAACATCGGACGAGTGTGGAAATTTTCACACAGCTTAAGAGACAAAATAGTTACAAACAGCCGCTTTTCAATGTAGGATATTTTACATAAAACACTGAATTGTTAGTAATAAAACTCAATAAAGGGAAGAAACACAAAAAAATATAAAACAAAATAAGTAGAATTGCAATGCACACGTTCATGCAGCAATAAAACATGCATCAACGACAACTTGTGACAAACAATGCATCTACATAAAGCATACCCTTTCACTTCGTTAACATCTGAAAAATATTCCCAAATGCTTGGGCCATTTTTCTGTACACTGCAAAAGTGTAGCAAACAAAAAGATGATAGCAATGTTAAGGCCATTTGATTTCTTTGAAGTGAAATAAAAGCTGAAAGTGGAATAAGCGTTCTTCCACCTACTTTTTTTAATTCAACATAAAGGGTTAAAGCTATTTTACAACATATCAGTGCATCTAGGCAGACAGGGTGGCTAGATATCTTCTACATCAGTGCCCAGTAAGTTATATTAGCAAATGCAAAAAGCCCAAATTACAGCGGACACCAGCCACTGAAACAGAATAACTCGCAGTACCTGTGAACTACGTTTCCTCCGCAAAGACAACCGTGACCATGCTGATCGGCTTTTCTTCTAAAATTATGTTGTTACAATTATTTCCAACACCGAGACAAGTTAACATGGGCCACAGTGAAAAAAATGGTTTCTGAACCGGCAGCTACTAAAAAGACAGTTCTCAAAGACAAATATTACGACAACATTAACATGCATTATTAAACGCTTTGTGCCATGAAAGTATATCATACGATATTATACTTTATAAATGATTAGAAATACTTGTTAAAGCTTCTGGGCAATTTGCAAAAGTGTGCATGATAACATTTTGAGCTAGAAAAGGATCCCACAACTCAGCTGCAATAAAAGTTGAAATGAAATTAAACAAATTCAATTACTGTTCGACAGTGATGACAGCTAAAGGTTACTTAAAATTTAAATTCTCAACTGATACGTAATAAAAACAAGCAAGGAATACGACAGAGAAAGTCGGCAATTAATTAAATTTAGCAAAGCAAGCTCACTTACTGATTAATTCTCATATCTTTGGCTACATAGATGTTACATCTGCATAAGTTGGTTGGAGCTTAACGGCACTTTTAACACACTCATATGTATAATAGCACTAGAACTAAACTGAATGAAGAAGTGGGCCATTTTTGAAAAGCAGCAAGAATACAATTAGCAGGCACTTAAACTCACTTCAGCTTAACTGCACTCAAGATTTGCATTACTCTCTCAAAATTCATAGATTTCTCATTAACGTTAGCGTTCATCTACTTCAGTGCTGTTCAGTAACACAACTGTAACTCGGAATGTGGGCACATTTGTCTGGTGCCGTCTTAAAATTTGACTTGCATCATTGCTCAATTAATTTCCACCAGTGTTAAAGCAACACAATGAAGGCAAGAACTGCACAGTTTGCACATGCAACACAAACTGCTGGCCACAAACTTAACATCAACAAAGTGTAAAAACACAATTAGACCAACATGTAAAATCAAAATATAAGCACTACGTTACTGACTAACAAAAAATCAACACTTGGAGATAAGTTCGATTGGAATATAAAAATAGACGTATAAACATAAGCAACATCTATCAAGATAAAACAATATAGAAATTCAACATATAAACAGTCACATGACATTACAGTTACTGACCGACTTCAAGGCTTTAACTGCCTCCTCACATATCTGAATGCCCCTCGATTCAAACACTTCAATGCATCCAAGATACTGCAAACAAATGCTGTACATAATAGATCTCATCGCTATGTCCACACAGTTAAGTGCTGCTACAAAATAGAACCTGCCTCAATATGCACCAGCATAGTGTTGAGTTATAGCAGTGGAGAGTAGGTATACCTCTTTTTATCAACAAAAACATCAAGCTGTCGTGGACAATTACCTTACATCACTCTTTGTTGTTGGTGATTACACAGATGTATAAAACATCCAAAAATAATAAACGTAGACAAATGCATCTATTATGAAAAGAAAAAGAAACGTTAGCAAATGTTGATAATAAATGTTAACATTTTTTCAAACAGTTTGTAAACTTTGTATTGAATATTTTGCAGTTTGTGCAAATTTAAAATTCCAGTTCGTTCATGCAGCAGTTAGCCAAATTCATTCCCCAGTCACTGCAAAATAACCTAAAACACAGCCAAGCTGGTTCTGACCAGTTTCAATTGTAAGATTTTTCGGCATCAAAATCCAGTAACGTCATACATGCACTCTTATACCATCGTCTCTACAGCAACAGGAAATTCCATTATGCAATAAGTAAGTAAAATGCTTGGCTTCTGGTCACATGCTTCATTTCACTCTAGCTATATGACAAAGCTTTTTCGACATTTCATGTGACGTTTATACAAATGATAAATGTCGACAAAATAACAAACGCGTTTATTTAGAAAATTTTGGTAAACAAAGCAAACGTTTAATACATCTATGGCTGATTATAACAATCACGCCAGGTCACAAACGTGAAAACACAGCAAGTATGCCTACAAAAAAAGATGTAAAATATGGTGTTAGTAATAATTCTGAATTAATTTCACTTTTAATCACTTATTATCTTACAAAAAAGCAGTTAGACGTCTTGATACTATGTCATACTTCCGGCGTATGCATTAGCCAACTGTACATGCACACAGCTTGCACTGCCTTGCAGCAAAAAAAACAGCTGACTGGTGGCGACACCTGAATTTTACTTAGTTTTTCAAATGTAGTACGCACTACGCAGTACAGACATATTCTGATGTGCAGCAGCCTTCATAGTTGCAGATGTATATTACTACTCGTCATGCACGCTGCCAACTCATACTCCACGCGAGTCTTACTTGTCACCCACAGTGAATGGTCAAAACCTTACTCTTATTTTATAAAGAAATTATGAACGATGTTAGCATTATCATTAGCATTGCAAACAGATATAAAGAAATTTTCTGACTTACGAACATAATAAATAAATCATACTTTTGCTGCTAAATTGGCAACAATCTACCGGTACTCGTAGAATTTAAAAGTGGCCTCACAAAATTAATGATTTTATCACAGAATTTCGGATTCTGCAAGGTGAGAGTCCTACACTGAAGCAGGTCAATAGTCATGATGACAAAATATGACACTGGAGCACTTTCAGTTCACTTCAGTCCAACAACGAGTACAACAGTTCCGTACGTAAACAAACTTATTAATACTGGTACACTGTTCACTAACGTCAATGAATTATAGATCACCATACCTTGACCTGAAAACTGCACGATCCTTCTCGGACTTTACGTTCATCTTCCTGCCACTGATGTGGCTTGTTTGACTCAATAGTCATATCGCGCTTCTTACGCATACTGAATGTGCGCTTTAAACGCTCCATTGCATTCACCTAAACTGCATTACAGTATTATATATGCATCAGCTTTCAGTACTGTAATACCACAGTGCAAACTGCCAAATTGCTAACTAATATAGATTTACCCATTCCAAATCAAATAATTATCACTTCTGAATTTACTCACTTAATACATCATGCCTTCCATGATACAAGCAGAGATAATCATTTACAAATTAGTCAGACATGATCATCTTGCAGCCATTACTGACAATGGTCTCACATTCAAATTATCTCCACAATCAGGTTTCCTCATTGTTACAATGCAGTTGTAGAAACTAACAAAATACAACAATGACTGCACAAGTGTTATCACCTAAAGCTTTACTGACCTTGTAAATATGTACACTATAAATTCAGAATCTTCATTTACTCAAAAATGAATGAACACAACTACAAAACAAAACAACATATGAGTAAGCTAAATTATGCTGTACATTAGAAAAGCTTGTGTAATGCTATGTATGCATCCTGCAAATAATCTTTTGTATTAATGTAATAGTTCCTTCAAACTTCGTTGGATAATGTTTGCAGAATAATGTGCAGAACTTATAGCTGCTGGTAACTTCGTAAGTCTAACTCTTTAGCTAGTGGTGTTTAAAACAATTTCAAGGAACATACAGCAAATTATAAAATATCATAATATGCTTTCAGTGGACACTGCAAGCCCTATCTATTTTTAGTGCGAGATGTAATATATACATCTCGCGCTTATGCTATGATGTCAGTGTCCGTCTGTCTGTCCGTCTCTCTGTGACAGAAGTGCATTGGTGCATTATAGCTAATTTAGGTTTCAAATTTCGATCCCACTTTACCACGCATTGCGGCCGCCGTGCTGCTTGCGTGTGGATCAACTCGTGCCATGCTAGCCCAGTGCTAGGCTCTCTTGTTTCTGTCTGACTCTTGCAGAAATTACTGAGGGAAATTCATTACCATGGTTAAAAGGTTTCCCAAGCGTAGAGACTTCTACTCATTATTTCAACAAACAACGATCAGTTTTTACCGCGCAACAGCTATGCTAAGCGTGGTATATGCCGTCGTCATCTGTCTGTGTGTGTGTATGTCTGTCACGCTCCGGTGTTGTATCAAAACGGCTAAACGTAGATCACGCAAATAACGCCACATGATAGCCCATTGACTCTATTTTCTGACACCAAAGTTCATTGCGAAATTCGAACGGGATCACCCCCTATGGGCGTTATTTGCGTGATCTACGTTTAGCCGTTTTGATACAACACCGGAGCGTGACAGACATACAC
>Ga0209366_1000169_pt1 | contig 15898 bp, 5 predicted proteins | sample WorMetmaBAHAMAS2_FD_187391 | JGI IMG/M metagenome (GOLD analysis project Ga0209366, IMG submission 187391) | Marine gutless worms symbiont microbial communities from Max Planck institute for Marine Microbiology, Germany - Inanidrilus... | ecosystem: Host-associated > Annelida > Digestive system >...
CTATAGTTCTTAACACTTACGGTTTTATGTTTGATTTTATATTTCTTTGTTTGTTGTGTGCTGCTTACGTCGCGCCGTCACGCGGTAAAGTAAGCTTAAAGCAAAAATTGAAAACAAACTACTCCTGTATCCTGCTTCCGTTCCGGGCTTCAAAGTTGAGTTGAGTTGAGTTTACTTACTTGAATGTCAAGTGCGCTTTGCAGATCTCCTCTAGATCGCCTCATTGATTGGCTGATTTTTACGGGAATTGTTTTGGTGGGAGAGTGGGTGAAGTGACGTGAAAATAAAATTTTAGTTAGTATTTCTGATACGTTTTGTACACAAAGCTGTTGTCAAGATGTGTTGATTGTCGCCAGAACTTTAAGAACATATGGTTTCGATAAAACCCGAAATATGCACAATGCACATGTAGCAGTTGTGCTCGCAAATACTCTACGTCTACTCATGGGCTGCTCCAGGATTGTGAAATAGGGGGAGGGTACGGGGCATCACAATACTTTGCACTTTATCCATGGCTGTACTGCTGGCAAACAACATGAAGAAGTATTAGACGTGTACCACATCTTTGTATTTCGGGATTTCAGGATTAAAATTTGCAGTAAAATACCGTTAATTGGCCATATTTTGATCATTGAAACAATCATTTACCAACACAGCATAACCGGTGCAATCATCTGTTTGTTTTATCAATTCAATTTTTCGTTCATATTGTAATTTGTAGACTATTTCTGAAATAAGTACGGTACATCAAAAAATTTGAATGTCGACAATAAAAACTTTAACAGTGATTTACTTCTTTTATGTTCCTTGTAAATTTTGTAGCCCTTATCGAGTCCAAAATGCCGCTCCTGCAAAGTGCAGCTAGCAGCTAATAGCCCTACTCTCTATTGCCCATTCTTCTGCCATGCATTAGAGTCATGTATCATATTTCAATCCTGGGATCCCGGGATTAAACTAACTCAACCTCGGATCGGAAAAATCGACTGCGATTGCGTCTGCTGATTATAAGTAAATGACGTTCATGAATTAAGCAAACCAAGTGGATATTCAGTCATCTGGACCAGTGGCAGACTAACCCTCCACCAGGCCCTAGGCACAAATCATATGGCATGCCCCTTTATCACTAACTGAACAATTCTGTTTTCAATGGCTTCCCTAATGGCAAAACTATTGATCAGTCTTGGAAAGCAACTGTGGTAAGGTTGGGATTGCGCACACCGAAGGCAATGGGCAAATTTTTCGCATTTGCTGGGTTTTACATTTAAATCTGGTGATTGACAGATTTAAGTGTTACAGCACATGTGTTTTGTGAATCTAATTGAGCAATTATTTTGATTTTTGCTGTTTTAGGGCTATGACTCAGCAGTCGATCTTACACTTGGTTGTAAACTGGGAAGTTTTTACCATAAATAGTCTATAAAAGTTATTAATAAATGCCTGCTGAATAAAGTAATGTATGGTATGCTGCAAGTTTTTTGTCACTGCTGAAACTTTGCATTTGTTTCAGATGTAAGTATGCAGAGTCCACGTCACACACTTTCTCTGGCCGACCTGAATACTCACCTGGTGTGTGTTTTATGTGGTGGCTATTTGATTGATGCTACAACCATCAGTGAATGTCTCCATTCCTGTGAGTCGGGTGTTGCATATTATTTCATTAGTTGTTTCATTGTTGTGCAGTTACGTACAATGCCACTGCAGTGCGCAGAACTTTTTTCGTCAAAATCCTTATGCGCTGACTGTAGTATGTAAGCCCTTAATCACAAGTGAGGGCTTGTAGTCACATAGGAAGCCATTGCTCGAGATTGCTTTGACTGGTTTAAGCAACATTTGTAGCTAAGAGCTAATTTTTGGTAGCTGCTACTTAATTGCAGTTTCGATCTGCTTTTAATTCACTATGCCGTAACTGGTTTTCCTGACTTATCTTTCAATCCCATTATCCCAACCTAAACTTTGACCTATCACCTTGGCCCTTGCATAGATCTATATATTCCATTTGAAAATTAATTTTCTGAAACTATGCACACATAACCTACCAGTTGCTCTACTTGAACCACTAAAAGTGATCAGTGAATGCTATATCCAGCATGCATACTACATTTGTGGCTGAGCAGCTGAGTTATTAAACCTTCAGTTTTTTAACTGGCTGAATTTGTGATGCATGGTGTCTTATGCACCGTTAAAATAGAGAGCTTTAATTATGATATTCTACATGTTGCCATGTGAAAGTGCACAAAGAACAATACAGAACTAGCAGTTTTTGTGTTATAGATTAAATTAGGTTGGAAACAGTTATTGTGATGTGTAAATCAGTGACAAATAATGTATCCTTTTTATTTTGTTTGCAGTTTGCAGAACATGTATATACCATTACTTGACTGACAACAAATATTGTCCGATATGTGAGGTCCAGGTACACAAGACAAAACCGCTTGTGAATGTTCGGTATGTGGAATATGTGTACTACAAAATGTATCTTTTTTTTCCATGCAGTCAGATCTTTTGCATGAAAACTGTCATCTTATAAAAGCCTCCTTACAATAATAATAGCCTGCACTCTGCACAATGTTTATCATGTCATTTTATTATATTAGCTGTCATTGCAACAGTTTGTGTCGATTACTGATTACGTAATGAATTTTGAACACCCACGGATTGCCGACGTGAGTTTGCTTGTAGTCTGCTGTCATGTGGATCCACCATTGCCATTTGTTCTTATCTGTGATCAGTGAACCACTTTGTGTAACATATTTGTCATGGGGCTGTCACTGCACAGGTCATCATTATGGGTTGCACTGTCTGCTGTCGATATTTTTGTTAGAGCTCTTCAAATGCACAAAATAGTGATTATTTTTTTCTGTTTGGCTGTAATGCAGACTAGTCCATGTCTTTATTTTGGCACTACGTAATTGTTTGCTTGCTAACTTAACTTTCCTGCTTACTTCCTTTTTACCTTACTTAGGTATTTCCTTACTATCTGCTTGTTTGAGAATTTAGGCCTATTCAATTTCCAGGCTGGAGGTCATAAGCAGTGACCAAATCTGGTTTTATTAGCGTGAGATGTAATATATACATCTCGCAAAGATGTCAGTGTCCGTCTGTCTGTGACAGAAGTGCATTCACGCATTATATTTAATTTAGGTTTCAAATTCCAATCCGAATTTACCGCGCATGTGGTCGCGGGGAGGGGTAATCTAAACAACAATGTATTGTGCTATGCTAGCCACTGCTAGGCCCTCTTGTTTTTTTTGTTACAGAATCTTTGTTTCCTGATGAATGGTTGCTTTTGTTGTTAGATTTAGCTTCAGCACTAGTCAAGAGATTGGATGGACAGAGCATCTGAGAAATCAAAGTGACCTATTTTATGTCAAGTGGGAAATTAAGCCTCAACCGAATCAATCTATGAAATACTTTGCGCAGTGTTTTTAGCAAATTTTGTAAATTTTCAGATTGTTGTATAACCACGCAATTATGCATATATTTCAGACCAGATAAGACGATGCAGACACTTGTCTACAAACTGGTTCCAGGATTACAGAAAGGTCAGGGAAATAGTACTGTACGCATTTTGTGTAACTTTCCACATTGTTGTTTTGAATTGAATCGTTATAATTATATGTGATGTTTTATAGAATAATAATAATTACAACTGCAAAGTCATTAATATACATATAGCACTTCTAAAGTGTTTTTTGTTGAACTACATTCTGAGCTGTTGTTTTGCAGAGGAGATGCGACGACGACAAGAATTCTATTCCAGACATGCAGAACATGGTATGTAGGTCGACTGATTAATCATATACAATTATCAGTGGCAGTAACAACGTGCCAGATTTCTCATAGATTGTTATTATGTTGCTGTCATTGTAGTAAGTTGCTGACTGCTGCATTTAGATGGTGTATTCCATCTGATAGCCTTCCGCTGTATTGCATTTATTTTGTGTGCAATTATGTTTTTTTTTATTGTGGTAAATAAAAAAAATCTAACTATCTGTCTGTTTTGTTGTTAGTTGAAAAGACAATGGTAAGTGCAGCAGAAGATCGAGTGAATTTGACGCCTGATCGTCAAGAATCTTCTCAACTCGACCGACATGACTGTATCAGCATTTGTTTGAAGCTTTGTGACAGGTCTGCAGTAGACAGTTACTGCATATTGTCTGTCTCAGAATCATGTGTTTGCCAGAAATCTATATAGGTTTTATTGTGCTAATGAAAATTAGATAGACAACATTGTCTGCTGGCTTTATTTGGTTCAGTGTACAAAACCGTAGTTGAAGATAAAATAACCTTCCATTTTTGGGTGAGATGTGAACTTATGTGCAGTGGTATGGTAAAAAACAGACTAAATGTACAAAACAGATTCACCGTTCAAAGTGGTTGTGAAAATTTATTTATACATACTATTATGTACGGGGATGTTAATCAATTATTGGGCCCATTCCATGGGGCCATAGCGGTCCCCTCTGTCACACGTCGTCGTTGTCGTCGTGGACATCGATGCGCAATCAGCGCACGACAGTACCGCTAGCAACATCTGCTGAATGGGCGTGAGGCGGCTCGTTTTGGTGAATGGGCCCAACATTTTTCAAATGCTTCTTGTTGATTATTCGATTATCGGATTTTTTTAGCGTTCTTATTTTCGTTTTCCGAAAATCTATTATTGTTACTGAAATTGCACTAGGCGACGACGGCGTCATGACGCCCAGGTTCAAGACGCTACGCGTAGCCGTTTCAATACAAGACCGATTGTGATGGGTGGACGGACAGACAGCGACCTATATTCTATGCAATTCATGCCATAAGTTTGCTTAAAATGATAAATTCTGACATTAATTGCATGAATTTGTGCTTTGGAATGGAATGGGTGTGATAAACAGCATAGAATAGTTAAGATGGTGTTGGCACTCTACTAAAATTCGACTGGAACCCAGCATACGGCATTCCAGCTATTGCACATGCAATTGTACTGGTACAGGTCGTACTAAAATGGGAAAGAAAATGGCCATCTTTATGCTCTCGTTGCAACGTAACTTGATATCTATATACTTAAAAATACAAGAATAATGCCCAGTCGTGTCCGGAGCACGGGTAGCCAGCCGCTTTCCTAGACGGCTGCACTTCCAACTGCTATGCGTTAGGAGTACAGATGCGTCCCAGCTTAGGTTAGATGTGAGCATGCATGGTTTCATAGTGATAGGATACTAAACTCCACCGAATTGCTGCAGCTACTCATCCTCCATCTCCGTTTATTCTGATTGCCATAGTTTGCAAGCCGCGGGCTAGAGCAATGCTCTAGTTTAATACAGACTTGCGAGTTGCGACGTATGTTCGTCAGCAATGGAACCTGGTGCGACAAAACATCATGCGGGGCAGATGCAGTTGCATTTTGGTGTCAGTTAATTTACTGACACAGCAAGGGATAATCTTATCTCTGAAGCCAAGCGTGCTTTCCAGCTGTGGGTCCCAAAGATGGTGCATTAACTGCATTTATGATGATTGCCTTGTGCTCCCCTCCCTCTGCTGCCCCATTTGGGCTATGGGGCTTAATGTACCCTACATACCTGCTGATTTGATGCTATATAGATTGTTTGCTTGTTTACCTAATAACTTGGCATTTTTCTTGCAACTTACTTCCTTTGTGTGCTATTTAAGACTGCACAGTATCTTTTGCATGTTTTATGCAACTCAGGCTTCCACCATTGTCAAAGTCAGCAGTTCATCATGAAGGCATAATTAAGAAATTTGTTCACGTGGTCAGTATGTTGGTTTTTACTGTAGTAATACCAGTTTTACTACTGTAACTACACTGTAGTAAGATATTAAAAGTAATGTAATTTGTTTGCAGTTTCAGTATGTCTCGTAAATTATGTTGGTTGAAGGTACTAACCAGTGCCAATCTACAAAAACATACTGTTGTGTGCCTAATTCAGCCTCATTACCTCAGCTATTTCAGAAGTTGTCCCGATCCATCCAGCTCGACTAGTATCAAATTTAGCTGTATCTCGATGACTCTGTTGATGTAGATACAATTCTCAGACTCTCAAACTATTTCTAATGTCCGTCATGCGTGTGATCTGGCGTCCAACTACGCTAGAAGGATCCCCTTCTACAAAGGCGAGACAGAGGAATGCTGACAGACAAGCGATGCAACTGCTGGGTGGGCTTCTCCCCGGAAGGGATAGATCAACCTTGCGGACAACAACTGAGTACCGGCCCGAACAAACTCACTGAGAAAAACGAATGGCACTACCTCAGAATCACGGGTACAGGAGAGCAACGAAAAATATCTCGGTGCTACTGACATCTCTGTGATTCTATTAAAGATGATATAACACGAGATTAAATAAAAGAGATCGTTATAATATGACACCGCATCATGGAACTAGAATGGTAATAACACCAGAACAGTAAAACCAGTTAACTGCAACTGCTTAAATACATAAAACAGCTTACACACCTCGGCCATGGAGGTGGGACATGTCGAGATGACGACTCACTTCCCCCATTACTCCAGAAACGATGAAGCAGATGCAGGATGATGCATCCTACATCGTGAGACCCATACCGACGCGTTGACGACCGGAATGAGAGTGCACCATCGCACTGACAACGATTTTACTTGGCGGTACTACTGAGCGGTCCCGCCCGATGGCGGTTCCACTTTGACTCACGGACGACACATCTACAGTCAACAACGACCAGCAGATGAGTGACAAGCTCGAACTGCGCAGGCGGTCTTCTCGACCCACCAGAAATACTGAATGCTGATTGGCTGACAATCCCAAGTGTCGAGCCGTGATTGGATAAAAATCGTCACGCCACTTAGAGCCGAAAAGTGTCATCAGCGCTAACCGTGTCGATGCCAAAAGTGCCGAAACGCCCCGTTGCTATGGCAGCCGATTAATTTATCGTCCGAAAATTTTATCGAGCACCAAGAAATATCACAACATAACGTAAGATAATACTTATGCGCCAAAACGTAACGTAAGCATCAAAATATGCTTCGAACAGTACTGTTACCGAGTCGATCTACAGTGGACTAGATGTCGTCCAGAATCAGTACCAAGATCTGTTCTAACTCTAGTGTGGATGTTTTGAAGCAGTTTTACTGCTCATGTTCCCTAGCTAATGACAACTGGTGTTGTATTATGCATTGTAACTGTTATCATCTATCAGATTAAACCTGCTCACTGGATTAGCACGAGTCTTTGTTGACTGTGTGTGCAGGCTAATGACCGTCGATATTTATTCTGTCCTGTGAGGATGACCGTTGGCCATCTGAAACGGTTCTTAAGGAGTAAACTTGATCTTCCAGAAAACATTGAAGTATGTGAAACTCTTATGTTGAAATTGTGTTTGTTAAGATGAAACTAAAGAAGTTAATTAATCACATACACTTCTAAGCATCTTCCTCACGTTGTAAAAAGTTGTGCTGTTAACTTATAGATGACAGCCAGCAGCGTATTTCTTTGGTAATTAGTGTTTTGACCTGAGTGATTTTGCATTTATCATCCTTTGTATGCAAATAGTACACAAATTCTTGACTCTGTTTTTATGCTGTGCTCTTTTACAACTGGTCATTATTGCATGTATAATGACCACCCTATAGTTGGCAGACATTAAGCAATCCTGTGATCCGTCTGTACCATGCCCATAACTCAGAAATGGTGCATAAAATACTAAAGGGAAACCCCGTGCTGGAAGGGAAGTTGAACTTACCCGGTTGTGTGGCCAGCTATACGGCCTCCGTAACAGCTGCTGCAAGTGGCCGAAATTGCAACGAAGCCATCACCGGTGCTGCTTCAGAAGCATTCACTAGATGTCTGCACCGTCGATATGCCCCATCAAACTGCCATCGGTCGGGGGCATATCGTTTCAGTGCTATACGTTGTTACTTGCAGATTTGATTGTTTGCTCACTTGTCAGTCATCTTGTTGGCATGACATTGCTGTGTCAGATTTACTGGTGTGCAAAATGCAGCTACTGGGCTACGGAGGTTGAAGGCCCCAGCCATTGAACCCCATATGTCTGTATTGCTGTCAAACAGTCTGGTAGTTTGACGGAAGGTATTAAGGCTGGTTGTTTTGTTGTTTCTAATAATTACTTCGGTGCAGGCGTCTAAATTTGCAGTGTTGATGTGATTTTTCCACTTGTATTACTCACATACTCGGTCATTGCATGAGTGCAGGTTGCTATATTTCACTCGAATGTAATTCTGCAAGAGCTCTACACGCTGTGGGACATCGCAAACATCTATACTTGGCGACGGGTATTTTTAATTAATGTTTTTTTACTCTTGGGCAGTCAATCAAATTGTTTAGTTAATGCTGTGTCAGTTAGGGAAAAAAGACCAGCAAGATCTGCTGACAAATGTTTGTTATGTGTTTAAAAATGTTTTATGTTTCACTGCATTTGATGTACACAGATTACCTGTTGACAAAGCAAGTATAATTTATCGAGCTGTGAACCATGTGATCAGCTAATCAATTTCTTATATAAATTTTACTGACTGAAAATTAGTGGTATTTTGTGTTTTTTTGTAGTTACTTTTGAAATACGTAGCTGACTATGCTGATTGTCCTTAACACACCATGTCGATTTCAGTGTTTTAGCAGTAATAACTGTTTCAAAGATGTGTAATATGTTGAGAGAGTGAACTATCAAAATCTGTAAACTGGCTGTTCGTTTTTTTGACATTTATTAAATACAACTGTATATATCAGCTGTTTAGAAGCCATCAGCTGTTAGTGCCATCTTTGTGGTACACCTGGAGCATATGATTGAATGTCCATGACCATCCTTGCAGTGTAAAGACATCACATGCCAAATTTGTCAAGATCTGCTGAAAAATGTGGCCGTGCATGATGAACAAGGAAACATATAGTGCAATTTGGCTGTATATTTTTAATTTTTCTGCGATAAATATCGATCAGCCAGTTAAAAGATTAATTTTTAATTAAGTTTTTATATGCTGACAATGTTAAGTGTTTTTGCTGTGTGTGCAGACTAGACCACTCAAGCTGTATTATGTCATGTACACTACGTCAAAACAATCTTCCGCGAAACACAGTTGTAACGAAGGAATTGTCAGTTGTGGAGAAAATTTTCAGCAAACACAAGAAAATGCTGATGTAAATGATAAGGTTGTTGATGAAGAATTGGCAAAGCAGTCTATGGATCTGACCTGCCAGCCAGCTGATGATCACAGTGTTAATATGAATAAGTTGGTCTCAGCTGCTGATGCTGATGCTACAGATGTCAACTCGAATGTTGAAGTACTGACTGTTGCCATGCCAGACACTGCTACCGAGTCGGATAATTTGGGGACAGAAGAGACCGCTAATATGTCAGCTGATGAAAAAGTCAGACCGGTGAAATGTGAGGCCAAGGCACAGGCAGCAGATGATGAACTGTTGCATTGTGTTTCTTCTGCTCTAGGAATGCCATGCACCACAGCGCACGTGGCAGCCAGCACTGACCCGGCTAATGACGACAGCAACAGCAATACGGAATCAGTAGCAGATGATGATACCAGCCAATCAGTTACGTGTTGTGATAGCATTCCGCAGAGTGACGTATCGTCGGAGTTGACTGGCGAAGAAGAAAAGATCGGGTTTGAACCAGATGCCATCACCGCCACTGAGCCACAGTGGCCGACTCGTCCAACGGTAGTCGAACGCAGGGTAAAGCGCCTTCAGAAAGAGGTTCGGCGATTGATGTTTGACGAGAATGGAAGCGGCATGAAGCGAGAACTGCGTAAGTCGGGCCGCGTGCTGAGGAAAATACGACGATCGCCTCTGCAGCGACTGCGCAGTATGGTGAGCTTACATCCGCTAAGCAGACATCCTAACAAATTGAGTAGTAGAATTGACAATAAATGACGTTAACACAGTCATTGCAGATAAGTGACAGTACTTTCCGAGAACAAATATTTGTGTTGCAAGTATTTTGTGAAGCTTAAATTCCACGGGACCGTTTTCCGCATAGCATCCTCATGACATCCTCGCGAGGATGTCCGCAACAAGTCGGGCGTGGCGACTTGCCCGTTCAGCTTGCCACACAAGCACGACACACACGACTTGTTGCGGACATCCTCGCAAGGATGCTCGTAGCATCCTCGTCCGACCCGCCCAATTTTATCATGACTTCTTAGCGAAGCACGAGGATGCAACGAGGAAACCTGTTTCAGAGGAATTTAAGCTTAACCAAGCAATCTATCAGCTTACTTTTGCTATTAGCAGCTCTTTAGTTTTACAGTGAACAGTACTGAAGACCCAAAACAAATTGACCTGTATTAATTTGTATCCCTTCACACCCATAGATACCGGTAATTCAGTATTCTTGATCAGTCAGCTGGCGTGCTAGAAGCTTGACTTTGTTTATTCAAAGAATGAATGAGTCTATAATGCAGATGTTTTGTCACTGTCTGTAAAGGGTATTGATACTGCTAGTTAAGAACCTCTTGATTTATTGTGTTTGTAGTGTTGTAGTATGACATATGCTGGGTGAGTTCGTTTTTCGCTTAAACTTAAGTTTTATAATTGGTTTAAATCCAAGCCTGGCATGAGCCTTGGTCTTTAAACCAAAGTTAATACAAAAAATCCACTTTTGACCCAAACTCGTGTGGCACATTTAGATAGACAACACTGTTAAAACTGTAGGCCGCTAGTCATTAACTTCAATTTTAAACCAAATCAACTTTTTTTCACTTAAGGATGATGACAAGATGTTGGTTTTGTTTATGATTAGTCCACCCAGTGACATAACTGATTGCCATAAGCATGTATTATATTTTACTCACATACTCTGCCTTAGTTTATTCAATGTAAACAGTTGACTTAAGTTTGCAAATATTGTTCTGGTTCTAAACTTGGTTTAAAACGGTTTATGGACTGTTCACTGGGAGACTGTTCAACAGGGACTAATCATTGGAAGACTAATCACCGGGGATCTTTCTACCCATGAGACTATTCACCGGGCGACTGTCCATCGGAGAACTAATAACGTTACGTCGAATCAGATGGCCAGTTTCTACAAGCTGCTGTTAATTTTTGTGGATTAATATCATTTAGACACATTCTTTGCATCAGAAAGACATCTTGTTTTACACAGTGAACATGCAACACATGAAAATAGCAAATGTCAGTAGATGCAGCATAACGAAATTTTAATCATGCAACTATGATATGCAGTTGAAGGAAGGAGGTAAGAATTAATCTCTATTAAATCTGTAATATTTACAATAACAGAAGCATTTGAAAAATGTTGGGTCCATTCGCCACTGCGAGCCGCCGCACGCCGCATTGCCATTCACCAGGTGTCGCTACTGTCACGTCGCACGCCGCCTGCGCATCGATGTCTACAACGACGACAACGCGTGACGGGACCGCTATGGCCCCATGGAATTGACCCAATAATCCTTTACCTTAAAGGCGCGATATGACCTGAATTTTGTTGAAAGCGCCGTTAAACCCCAACCAACCAAATAAGTTTCTCAGCATGGCTGTAGACTGTCACTGTTCACTTTGCACGATCATTCAGCTTGCAACATCTCTGCCGACAGATGGTCCGCACGTTGGAGGAAGTGACTTCTCACGACCATGTGCAAGTTGGTTCATTCCTGACATGAATATTCATGTTGTTGGATGATGAGACAGAAACAGTAACTTCAGCCGCAGTCAGTGATGCCAGCCTTCCACAGAATTTGTACTGTGGGCAGTGATCAGAGATTATCAGTGTAGAACAACGCTGGTCCATAGCCCCCCCTCCACATCACTTAACATCGTTGTCGTCTGTCCTGGTAAGATGCCCTTTAGCCAATATGTCTACTGCCCACGCCAGGGTGCAGATGTTTGGATAGCCAATTACCAATAAATGGATGAAATTTCTCCCGGTGAATGGTACAGCTGTTAAATAGTAAAAAAATAGTTTACCCGTTAATTATCTCCTGGTGACGTGTCTTCCATTGGTTTTAATATTATTTTATGACAAAAGTTAACATCAGCATTGGTTGAAATTGTATGTGGGGTCTAAATGAAGGTTGCATTTAACACTGCAGTTTGAAACTTAAGATTAAGTGAAAGATAGTCGCCTCTGTTAATTTTATTTATGCTACTGTTAATTGTGTTTAGTTAAGTGTAGTTTATGTATTTTAATTGACTGACTGATGACAGGGTAATTCATTGAACTTAACATTTTAGAAAAGTAGAGTGTGGTATTATTTGCATGTTTATTTTGTTAGACTTAACATAATGTGTGTTGCTTATGTGGTGGAACAGTTTAGAATTACCGGCAGTAATAAACCTATTATTCGGCTGTGTGCCGTAGTGTATTCAATCGGCTTATTCAGCACTACAAAAACTGTCCTGGATCGAGGTCATGCTGGTTCGACATGGACTGGATGTGGGCCTGAGCCATACCATTCTGCATGCCTCATCACAATAGTATGCAGGTGTACTAAATTATGGCCAACAATCAGTACTCGTCCATCCCTAACCCTTGACTTTCAGTCTTGGGTTATGGTGATGACCCGTACATGTGCAAAAACTCTTAAACTTCAGAGACAGCAACATTTATCTCGGATAACGAATGGATGCAGATATTCCATGTTCCTTTATGACACTTACGGTGGTATATGATTTGCAATATTCGACAGCTTTGTGTAACATTATTCAGTGAGAAATGGTGGTGATGACTGTTGTTTTTTTGTGAGTTTAGAAATTTGCAGTTAATACGGAAGTTTGGTGTGTTCACGTGCAGTTTTGATTCTGTTAACTAAGTAATTACTCGCCGGTTTGTATTTAATATAATGGTGGAGTAATGTTTTACCTCTGTTCCTTTTTCAAGTTAACAACTCTAATCTCCGAGGTGCACCAAAGGAGATCTGGGAAATTGTTTTGGCCATATGTCACACAAATGCTAGTTGTAACAGTCAGCCTTATTTTTCACATAGCCTACCAGTTATTTTAAACGGGGAGAATAAAAACTGAAAGTGAACATTGGTACCAATGGGCACTCTTTTATATATAGAGTTTTATGCTAATTATCTGCCAGTGGATTTTTTTTTTGGGGGGGGGGGGAAATTGTTACGATATATGTTGCACAAGTGCTGCCCTATTGCTGATGCATGTATTAGTTTTTGAGGACCCTCCTCAGTTCAAAGTTTTTGACTTATTTTTAGCAACAGTGTTACTTGGCAGCTTAATAAATTCACAGCGATGAGGAAAGTGAGAGATCTAAAACAGTGAGTTTGTATATGACAGATGGTAGTATCGTATACAGGTAAACTTACATGTAGTTAGTTGTCAGATCATTTAGCCATATTCGCCAGATTGTGCCAACAGTACAAGAACAGGCAAGTCACATTGGGATGCGTTACGTGTGCCAACATGTCTTGTTGAAGGATTGGTTTATGTACATGTATGTTATTAGATTACCTTATTTCACCATACACTGATAAATATTGGGTGCTTGTGCATAACATTATGTGTACAACAAGTTTTGTGGCATGAAATGATTGTCTTGTTTGAGAAACTACTGATGTTGCTATGTGCTCGTTCACAGTCGTTTGTCATCTACACCGCGGCTTACTTGAAAGAAATTCTGAATGCATATTTACTGTTTGCAAGATATTAAAAATAAATATTAGTGTTGTTTTTATCATAGTGGGAACACTATCCTTGAGTTAACATAATAGTGATCAGAAATCAATATAAGCATCTAATAATGCAGTTACAAACAACAATTAACAGTGCTCACGGTCAGTGCAAAATTATTGTCATACATTGTTTGTTGCACATTTCTTGATAACAAGTTCAGTTTAGTAGTCAGATAGTGCAATGGGGAATTTTTCTGCTTTCGATGCAGAATGTATTGTATTTTATGCATTTAGCTACAAATTCATTGAATTCTAATGCATAGTACAAAAGTTAAACAGCCTGATTTAATGGATAAACAATCATCGACCATAGTGTACAACTAATTGTTTAAAATTTATAACTGACAACGTGTATTAAGAATAATACCTGCTGTCCTACATGCAGAGAATAGCCAGATCACTGTTTTTATACATGTATCAAGTGCTATAGAGTCACTCTAGTCAGTAGGTGCCAAAGGCAGTTTCATGCACTTCCAGTCATCAAAGCTGCATGTAGACTGGCAAGATATGACTTACAACAATTAATATACCGCATCACCAGCACTGCAGTTAGTTCTAGATGCGGGCTGTGTGTGTTGGTCACACGGGTGAGTCGTGCAAAAATGGCTGAACTGAAGGACATGCTGAATGCAGGAGACTCCTTATGGGAGAAGAAAGTCTGAATTAAGGGTATGACGTTAGTATTTTTGCAGTTAGCATGAAAAGTACCCAGTAGAAGTCCTGAAGTTTTTTTTATATACATGTATATCACCGCTAAAGACCTGTTTATCGTGAGCTTTAGGCGACAGTAGAGCGTTAGAAATTGGAATGGTATAGTATAGGGGCCTATTCTACTGCAGAATATAATGTTGATCAGTGCAATAAATTAATACATCCTTCACTGATACATTTCTAAAATTTATTGAACGATCGTCGGATTTTTACAGATGTGTACAGTAAAGGCCGCATTCCACGACACAACATCGTCGCGAGGATGTCGGCATATCGGGCTTCCCACAGGAATAACTTCAAGAAGTCAGACGTGTCGGCGAGGATCCTCGCGAGGATGTCGGCGTCGTGTAATGCGGCCTTAACGGCATTATAGCCGCTGTGCAGTCGTCTGGTGCTCAGAGCGATTCGTCCGTGGTTCCTCGACGTCCCGAGTCGATCTCGAAGTACTGCAGGCTGCCGGCGTGCTCGTCGAAGTCCTTGCGCGCGCACGTCGGACTCTCGTAGATATGTTCGACGTAGCTGCTCGACTCGCCGCCGCCCGACAGACCGCCGCCGCTGTCGATGGCGTGGTAGAGCAGCGACCCGGCGGCGGCGCCGGACGACACGGCCCGACCGTGGACGTAGGCGCCCGGTCGTCCGTGGTGTGACGGCGGCGGCGGCGGTGGGGCCGGCCGCGGTCGACCGTAGCCGCCGGTGAACGGCGGTGCTGGCGGCGGAGCGTGAAGGGCCTTGGTTTCGCCGGTGAATCGCAGCGGAGTCGCTGTCCGTGGCCGCTGACGGTCGCCGACGTGGTAGTCGGAGTACTGCAGTGCCTTCTGCTGGTCGTAGTAGACGCCGCCGCCGGCTGCCGCAGATGAACTCTTTCTTGCCAGTCGTCTATACCAACAAACAACTGTCGACATCGACACATGACCCCCCCCCCTCAAAATTTCCTCTTCCTGTGGGGGACACTGACCTCCATCTGATACATGGCTCCCTGGGCTAAGAACTTAACACTACACCCCAAACGGCATGTCGATCGATTCAGCCGTTTTGCACAACTGACGGTTGTGCGAACTTGTGCCCAATGCATGACATACAGACTACACTGTATACGTGCGTCATCTGTAGCAACAGGCCGTATCTATGCCTGCATGCAGGCGATGTGGCTTTCAAACGCGAGATCTAGGTATAAGCTAGCGATAAACCGACACAACTGTCCGCCACACGACACTGAGTGTCGTTACCAGCGAGCGGCAAGTGCCACGGTGGCTCTTAAGTGCCACGGTGCAAGTGATGCACGTATCGGCCGTTGTACCAGTACAGCCGCATACGTACTGTACATACATGTACATAGTGTCGCGTTGTATACACGAATGAACCCCACAGTCAGTCGCCGGAGTGGTAAACTCACGAGGCCTACGTCCAGAATAATTTCCGGATCATTTCCAAAATTTAATCACCTGTTAACTATGATTATTTCACAGCCAACAGCTACTAGTATTCCCTAAATGTCGCGAATTCCACCCGGACTTTGATGTAGGCCTACAG
>Ga0209366_1000174_pt1 | contig 15727 bp, 9 predicted proteins | sample WorMetmaBAHAMAS2_FD_187391 | JGI IMG/M metagenome (GOLD analysis project Ga0209366, IMG submission 187391) | Marine gutless worms symbiont microbial communities from Max Planck institute for Marine Microbiology, Germany - Inanidrilus... | ecosystem: Host-associated > Annelida > Digestive system >...
AGTATACTTCCTATCGTAGTGGGAATTCTTGCATTTTTTGGTTTTACTATTCTGAAATCTGAAATTTCATTTGATGTTAAATCTGTCTTGTGGTAATGCATATACAGACAGTGTGCGGTCGGTCTGTGCAGTCTTAACAGTGCCAACGGTATAGACTATTATCGACAGATAATTAGCGCTCAGCGGTCGTAATTAGCGTGCTCCGACCGCACGACCGCACCACATAACAGACCGCACTGTCCGGACTGTGCGGTCGGCTTTTAGTGAGACCCTATCTGGATACAGTTTTTGGCAAATATTTTCATGCAAATTGTCCTTGCCCCCACCTCCCCCCTCTCCCGTAAAAATTTCTCAACGAATTTGCGATAATCTCGGGACCTGGTCTGGAGACAGTTGGGGAGGGGGGCAACTGCCACCATTTGCCCCCCCCCCCTCGTGGCGACGCCAATGGTTGTAGTTTGCTAATTAAATGTTGTTTATTATTTTCCCATGTAGGCTTACTGTATACTGTATAGATCCCTGCAATATCCAAATATATGATTTAAACCACTTTGTGTGCAATAAAAATATTTGCCTCCCCCTTTCCCAAAATTAATGTCGCCGTGTACTTGTGGTCTTGCTGCCAGGTTTTAGTCAATTGCGGTCTGGTGAAATCAAGACCGCAACCCCAGACCGCAACGCTAATTAGCTAATTATCGTCGCTGTCTACTTGCAGTCTTGCGGTCAGGTTTTAGTGAGACCGGGGGCGAATGGTAAAATGAGGGCCTGCGGGGATGCAGGCCTGCAGTTTAGGATTAGTAGGGTTATGATTTAGGGTTAGGTATAAGGTTAGGTTAAGTTAGGGTTAGTGCTAGGAATAGGGTTAGTGTTGCGGTTAGTGATGGTGTTAGAGTTAGCACATTGTACTTTTTGTCACACAAGCAGCCCGCATCCCCGCAGGCCCGCATTTTACCCATAGCCGAAGCACGCCGACATCTAGGCTATAACCATTGAACTACTTGCCATTGTATTTCTACATGTGCCGGTCTGCTTCTCAGCCTACATTTTTAACGAGGTGATTTAACAAAGCCCGGCATCCCAACGGGCCACCACTCGTGCTATTACACATCACACTGGGATTGTTTAGGGTGGGTTTCTGGAAAAATGCCAAAGTGTTCAACTAGAGGTTTAGGGTCTGTGCCCCCTCCCCAGCTAGAAAAAAAATCAGAATATACTAAGACAAAAAACAATGTGACTGCTAACCATGAACTACTTCCAAAGCAACAGAACACAACTGATTACCGAATCACTACGCATGCTGTGATGTCATAGTAAACAAACGAAATGTGATGTCAACATTTTCGTTTTTAACGTCCACTAAAAAAGTTAGAAACAACTGAAAGAAAGCTAACACAGGCAAACAGGTACACAACAACATCCTTCAACTTCGGTAAGTATGCTTTTTCAAATTTAATTAACTAAAATGAAACAGTGCATCTGCTTAGTCATACACGTCAGACAACGCAATGCATTTTTCCTACCGCACTGTACCATAACTGAAAAATAATAACAAGAAACTGAAAAACAAAAAATCTCTGAAGTACCAGAAGCAGACAAGAAGTCATAGTCAGTCCTCTGCATGATCTATGGCGCTATAACACCTGGATGTTTTTCTGAATAAGTGGAAATGGAGCAAAAATGAAAACTTTACCCTGCCGAGATTATAACCTAGAAAATGCAGCGCTGCAACACAGTGCACTCCCAGTTGAGCTACAACACTGGTCGGTGAACTTGCATCAAACAGCCGTAATGAATCTACATATTTACATGCATTTATATATCTATTTTTATAACTCCGACCAGCCATGTGTATAGACACTTCCTATTTTTTGCATGCTTAGTAGCTTATTGAGTCTAATCATGTTAAGCATCATGTAATTTGACGACATGATTAAACAGTTGTTGTACTGCTGACCATAACGTAACACAAAAATATGTTGCCATTGCCTTGTATTGCTGGGCTGCAGATGGTGTAACATTCGGTCCTACTAGTTTTGTGAACATCACCCTAAAATATGATTAGACAGGCAGATTAACCTTAACTCGTGGAATGCTTTTTAGGAAAAACAGGCTGGAATGCATATGTGTTTATGTGAATGTGCTGCAGTACATTAGGTTGTGTGCCATGGTGAAATGCACCATCGCGCTTGTGCCGCACCTTGTCGTGTCTAGTTTTAGACCGTAAACGTAAGCTAATATAGGCGGTGTACTGTGGGATAAGATTACAGTTAAGGAACACCAAAAAAACGCCACTTAAAGGACAAATCTTCAAAAGAACCTTACCTGAATCCAGATAATTTAGTGCAGAGGTACAGAGTTCGACAGTTTTAAAACAGAACACATCTGAAAATTATATTTTTGCATTTGAAGTTAAAGAAAAAAGTAAACACCAACAATCAACATCAGAGATAAATTGTAGAGGATTGTAAACATAGATCAGTTATATTCACTATTTTTAGTATATGAAATAACATATTAACATCAAATTGCATTGTCTCCTATCATTCAACAGATGGTGCTAGGGTGCCAGTTACTTCAGAGCTCAACAAACTCTTCATTTTAACAGTAGACAGGACACTAATGTTTCTCAAATTGTTATATTTCACAGACTATTATTAATAATGTGTTGTTACTTATTCAGCAATTACTACCTGTCTGTTACATGTTTTAACGTAATTTTACAACAGCAAACACCATTAATGACGTTGTCTCAGTAATATAATTGTTAGGTAGTCTAGTAGGGATGCATTGTTTAACAATGCAACATAACCGGATGTCAGTGACTTCATGTCACAGGCATGTTTTTATGTTGCCATCCATTTTCTGGCTTAAAATGCCATGGAACATACTGGCATTTTCCATCACATTTTATGCCAGAAAATAGGAATGTCGTACCTTACCTGTAGTCTATCCTACTGTGGCATGTTGTGGCAAATATAATGGAACATGACATGCTACACCACACAGTGCTATATGACATGAAGCATCTGGTGTGAACAGACCTTTATGATTATACTGTACACGACTACACGTATGCACATTATTGTGTGCAAAAAAAGGTAAATGTGGTGTAGTGAAATGCATAAGTCTTGTGAAGTGCGTACATCACTGTTCAGAAGCTTTGAAACAATTTGCATGCAGCATGGAAACAGGTGCTCGTATGATGAAAAATGTTCCAGTGTGTTCTCTCACAGAAAAGTTCTGCTTAACTCGGAGCCACCTAATTTTAATCTTAACCCTAAAGTTAACCCTGGTGATCACGCTGACCTTTATCTGGTTAAAATGTTCGACTGTATGTGCTTCTTGGATTACAGTTGTCAAGCTCAGTTATGTTCACGGCAGTAGCAACTTGCAAATCAAAATTTTTGCTACAAATTTGTTAAATTTATAATTCAACGTGATAATAACTTGATAATTCATGATGCATGCTAGCCTGGTGATTCTTTGTTTCCAGTTGCTGCTACTTACTTACTTACTTTATCTTGTCTTTCTGGAACAGTTTTAAACTATGTTCTGCCGTTCCCAACGCTGCTATTCTACTCTGTCCGTGTGTTTCTGTTGCTGACATCTTTATGTTGAAAGCTGCTTTCCCGTCCACAAGTTTCCAGATCGTTCCAGGCGTTCTTTGGTCTGTGTATGTTGTTTTCTGTGCGCACTCCAGTGCTTGTTTGGCAGCTCATGAAATCACTTCCCAGCATGTGTACAAACCATCAGCACCATTCTCTTTACTGGTACCAAACTTGGTCCTTGCTGTTGTTGCCGTGTGACTGTTACTGATTTACCAATGATAGAAGAATTTGTGAGGTACACAGTGAACAGTTAGTAGGCTCTACTGTTGCAACATCAGTAGAGACTGTGTGAGTGACTACTGAAACTTGAAAATGTCTCGGAAAAGCTTATTCAAGGGAAGGGAAGGGACTGCCCATAGCATGCTAATATTTTAATAATAGTAATCTAACTTGTGCACAGTGTCAAAGAAATCTTGAGTGATTAGATATGTACAGTAAAAAGAGTAAAATTGAATAACACTGCTCTGTCGACGGGGGTTGGCCATCCTAGCAGAAATTGCACAAGCTGAGAGCTATTTGGTGGGAAATATCAGTAGGATATTGAGCTAGGAAAACATGGAGATATATGGCTGGTCCACTGCTGCAGTAAAATGTCAGTCTGGTTCGATCGTCTACTGTTCGATTGTACCTCATCGGTCCCCATGTCGTCAACACCGGCCCCCATGCCGTCAACTGATGGCGACCGCCTACACCAAACTGTCACGCACGACCCCAACATTGTCGCCTTCAGTCCGCACGTTCGGCCGCCGCATGACATGTGTCGGTCAACAAACGCGAGGCATTGGGGTTGGAAAGGTTGGTATTTATGTGAGTGACTGACTGACGACGGTGGCTGCTTGAGGTCCGTCTGACTGACTGACTGACATATAGTGGCTTTCACACGATTAACTGCTTTTTTGTGTGCTGCGTAAACAATTGTGAAGCAACGCTGCAACACTAAAGCGGTGTATTTGCTGCATGCTGGTATGTGTGCAGCAGTTATAAGTAAGTAAATGTTTTTCTAAGGTGCCACATATCAGTGGTCACAGAGTGCCGAGTTATACACTGAGTAATGACGAAAATTGAGACACAGTAGGTTAAAGAAAATAAATTAGCGGTGATATTTTACGTAACAAAAATTATTGTACTTTTGCGAAGTAAAATGTCGCTGGATGATTGATTAATCAGTTGATTAATCAAAGAAAAAGTTCACAAATCTGTATAAATGGTTGGTATGAGTTTTTATTCTGAGTATACATTTAACATTACATATTCTGCTAAATAGTTATTTGATACAAATTCCATTTATTAGTAAAGTATAATGAAAAAAATTGAAAATAAACTTGGAAGAGTGAGCATTTGCATTTCTGCTGTAGTCTTTTTCAAGAGCTGATGCATTGCATACATTGTTTGTCGATTATTTTTTGCAGGCACAGTATTTTGTCTCTCTGACTATGTTCTGGATCATTTTCATGTTTTAGTTGAATGTTCTTGTTTACTTAAATATTAATTTTGTTACTGACTAAATACTGTACTGTTTATTTATGTTTGCTAACTTATTATAGTTAACATTGTAATATAATAAATTATAATAACATTATCTGCATTTTTTGGATTTACATATCACTACACAGTACACACTTACACAGCTCATATTAATAATAGTATTTTATTTACCACATTTTGTAATGTTTGTTTTCTGATTTATAAATTATAATGTTTTACGACATGTGACATCAGCGGTGTTGAATGTTGTCAGGGTCATGAATACTCGTGTGTATATCGGAAGACTGCCTGACGCTGCTAGGGACCGCCATGTTGAACAGTTCTTCAAGGGTTACGGACGAATCCGTGAGATACTTCTCAAGAACGGATATGGATTTGTGGTACGTTGCAGTCTCTATGTATTATCCACAGTAAATAAATAAATAAGTAAGTAAAATGTGGATTTAAATAATGCATAAATGTATACATCTCAAATGCGCTGAACACACTAATACTGGTTGAAAAGAATGTCTTGAGTGACCACTGGAACGTAGACTTGATGCAGTGGGGATCTCTGAGTTCGGTCTGGAAGTGAGTCCAGCGACTGCGGAAGCCCGATGGCCGCGTGTGCTACGTCGATGATGTGGAACGGTCAACAGGCAGCAATGGGTAGAACGTAGTCGCGGACGACTGACTGGAGATGCCGGAGACTGGAATGTAGCTTGATCCTCGATCAAACACAGTTTTCTAGTTTAGTTTGAAACTGTATGCATTGTAAGTTACAATATTGTTATTACCCACGCCGGTGGCCCATCTAGCTTTGGAATGACTTTATTAATTTTACATGTGTGCAAACAGGAGTTTGAGGATGCACGTGACGCAGACGATGCTGTTTATGATCTCAATGGAAAAGAGCTGTGTGGAGAGAGGTAAATGTTTAACTTGGTTCGTCGCCAAACTATTCACACTCTAGTGTCTGATTTTCTGGAGCACCTCTACTTCACCGTAGATCGAATCGTGTGTGTTTCTTGTTCTAAATTATTTGACATATTATTTGACTCAAACCGAGGGAACATTTCTATATTGCTTGATACTGAGTGCAATACTTGTCTCTAGTTAGAGTATAAAGTATAAAGCACTCAGGTGTGACAAGTGTTAACGAGAGATCACACAGTTTTACCTGCCATCCACACCCGGATTCACCACTGCTGTGATGAATCATACCTGCTTTGACTCCCCAGCCACAGAACATTACCACCACTTGACCGGTACTCATTTCTCATCTCAGTGAGGATAGGAGGCTGAGCAGGCCCGGGTGACTGGTTATAATGCTGAGCTGGTATGCCTGTTTCTGTCACCAGTCACACATCCTAGTACTAACTGGTCTCAGCGTGGAGTTCATGCGGCGAACTATGCCACCGCTGCGCCAAACTGCCAACCCAAGTGCTGTTACGGTGTGTGTGTGTGTGTGTGAATATAACATTTTCTGATAATCTGCAATAATAATGATAATTTGAGTTTATCTACGCGTCCACTGGTCACTGTTTCTTACGCCTTTGCCAGCAGTGTGGAACTCTCAACCATGTGATGTTCAGTCTAGTCCGTCACAAGCAACTTGCAAGAGAAGACACATCTGTTTGACATTACTTTCAATGAACAACCTAGACATTAATGTTGCGTAACGACCTCTGCGCCTCGGAGTCCACAGAATGTGGCACGTTATAAACTAGAATAGTATTATTGTTATTACTATATTATTCTGAGTTGGCTGCAGTGCAGTGCTGTGTGTGATAATATAGAATCATTGTGGAGCACGCTCGTTCACCGGGTTCAAGAACCGCTGCGTCGTACGACCGTCGTCCCGCACAAAATGACCGGTACGACCCGGGTTTTTGGTTTATCTCTACTTTCTGTCACCAGTCACAGCCACAGCCAGCCAGCGAAGTTGAAGCTGTCATACGACCACCAACAAACATGGCCGCATCCAAGATTGCAGCTGTTGACTTCAATAAAATGATGTTGCTCGACCGGCCTGCTTGCTTTTGGCCTTGTTTGTTGGGGAAGATCTGCTAGCCAATCGACGTCTTCAAATACTTCTGCGGTTATGATTTGACGTAAAAAGTCTAGAGAATATTTAATATAAGTCTATGGTCACACCACATATCTGTCTATAACTTATATAACTATTCTTTGAAATGCATAGCTTGATAATTGTGTAACTTTTAGCACTACGGGCTGTCAGTGTATGGAAAAGAGTCATTCAGTGTGTGTGTGTTTTTGTTGATCACATGCTTCAATTTGTTTCCATTGAACCATTTGACCTTTCAACTTGAGTTTGTGTGTGTGTGTTGGTCACGGCCACATCACTTCTAGGATTGAAGTTCAAGGTCACGGGAGTCATTTTCCTCAGCATGACAGCTTGTAGGCTCCTTGGGAAATGAATAGGAGTATGTGTAGCCAGGCCGGAGTACAGCGCGAGTGGGCGTGCTAGCGTGGTCGGTCTGACATAGATGTGTGATTGAGGGTAGTTCTTGTGTTGGTTGGAACTTGAAAGATGGTCAGTCGGCGTGTGATGTGTAGAGTGCTGCCGCCGCTGCGCACCCCATACCGCGTGATCGTGGAGAACATCTCTTCACGCACTAGTTGGCAGGTACTTCACTCAGCTGCCGTATCAATCCGTTTCATTTGTGAATAAAGTACAGTGTTGCATTTGTAATGACATACATGTATGTATGCACATATATCGCAAAAACATCTGAATTTTACCAAATTTGTTGTTTGTTGCCTATGACTATGGCTCAGCCCTCCTCTGGCAATGTTATAATACGTTATATAATTCCAGTTTTCTGGACTACGTCATGTTTTCCTATACATGTAATGGGCCCTCTAGTGGCATGATGTTGCGGCAGCAGATTTGAACTGAGTGACCTTTGACCTTGACCTTTTGCATGTGTATGGTCAGAATGTTGTCCTCGTGGGATTGCTTGCTTGGATGGTTGGTTGGAGCTTAACGGCGCTTTTAACACAATTTAGCTCATATCGCCTTTAAGGTAAAGACTATTGTAAATATTAAAGATTTAGAGATTAATTCTTGGAGTAATGTAGGTACTCATGGGATTGAAGGTCTAGGTTGGTCTCAGTTTGAAACGCGGTTGGTCGGGCCGCGATCCTCAATTGTGAGCAGTTTTTTAGGTCACCACTGCTGTTGACTGATTCAGCTCACACTGGCCATTGTTGGCAGTGTGAAGTGGACTTAAGGAGCAGTTGTCTGATGTTGCTGATGTTGTTGACATTGTGATGCAGGAGTTGAAGGAGCATCTCACACGTGTCGGTGAAGTGACGTTTGCTGATGCACACAAGGAGCACTTGAATGAAGGGTTAGCAGCAGCAGCAGCATCCCGCGCTTCACTCCATCTCTATCACTCACTTCACTATACTAGACGTCTGTTGTATCAAGTTGGATGTAAAACCTTAATGTACTGGATGATACACAAGTGGTTTGAGCTGACGCGGCGGTTGCTATGGCAGGGTTGCGGAGTTTGCAACGCTTGGTGACATGAAGAACGCCGTGACGAAGCTGAACAACACGGAGCTGAATGGACGACGCATTCATCTCTATGAGGACTCCAACAGCAGTCGACGACGCAGGTCGGCGCCATACAGCAGCAGCAGCATTATCATCGTCGTGTTTTTATTCTCTCGAGCATCGTCCATGCTTGTTGATTTCATGCTGAATATTAGGCAGTATTAGACAGACCAATGTCAGGGTTCACAGTGATGACCTGGGAAGTCAGTGAATGTTGCTGGTGGTCAGCGAAAATGTTATATGTCATCTGTGCTGTTAAGCAGTTGCGTTGCAGTTGTTACATATTTCAACCGAAGTTTGATTGTTTTCTGTTTGGGTAAGTCCACGCTGTTGTTGTATGTAAAATATGTCTCAGAATAATTCGGAATGTGGTTAGGAACATTCATGGAAAAATTCTGGATATTGTCCCAGAAAAGTCCACTTTTAGGCGAACTTAAGAGCGGAAACCCTCGAGTAGAACAGATTCCACGGAGCGGTCTTCTAACTGTGCACAAACAGACTCGATGTTTTCAGCATTATGCGTTGACCGTGGTCGACCACTACCGGCAAGGCGTTTAACACAACCAAATTTGTCGATTATTTCCAGCAAGTGATTTAAACAACCACGTGGCCATTTCTTATTTGGAAATTCTCTAAGAAACTCATCCGCAGTGTACTGTTTTTCTTCTCGGAGTAATTTGATTCAGTGTTTATCGTCAACGGAAAACATGTTTATCATTATCAACAACAACAATCCAACGTCAGAAATTATTACATCATCACACAGTAAGAACGACTCGTGTGTGGTGGTTAAATTTAACAAACTGAGGTGGCAACTTTCAGCGTAATTCCTGTGCTGAAAATTGTATAAAAAAATCATAATAATAATAGAAAAGTGATGATGAGAAAGCTACTTGCCCATTTTGTGTTAATTAGTGTCGTGTCGACTGATGTTGTTAAGCATTGAATGACAGCGTCTGTGTGTATGATGGTTGGTGTGTTACAGCCGGTCACGGTCCAAAGGCAGACACCGCAGGTAACTTAGACTGTCCTCTGTGTATCAGTTGTTGACTACTGTACTATGTGTGTAAATAACTAGCTATTACTGCTAACAGATGTGTTGACAGTTGATTGCTGACTGAGCTGACAAATGTCTAAACCGCCCTCTCCTCAAAATGCCAATACAAAATGGCGGCCAAAATCGCTCTTGTCGAGTAGCTTGGTTGGTGACTAGATCAGCGTGAGGCAGTGCTGTTACTAACTAATTGACTACTTTCTCATGGCGAGATTTCTCCCTCTGGACTTTGGGACGACATTCCAGAGGCTATCCATATTTTGCAGATAACCGAATTCCCTTAAGTACATGTTCTGTAGCCTGTGGGATAAACCGCCGGAGATCATGCAGTTTAGTTAATTATGCTTTTACTTTTAGTTGAGGTTGGCCAGTGAGTATGTCTGCAAAATGACCTAATTTTAACTCGAGTTGATTGAAGAACCTCGACTCGTATCACGTAGTCGTGTGTATGTCAGTGATTCTCGTCCACGCAACCGCTCGCGCAGTCGCAGTGCAAGGAACGGCCGCAGCAGGTCAGGCAGTCGTCGTCGCACGGAACGCCGTCGCTCGCGCACCAGGTCGCGCAGCGCGTCCCCGAGTCGTCGCACGTCCAGGAGTCCCCGTGCGTCGCGCTCCCGTAGCCCGCGCCAGCGCAGCGTTTCACGCAAGAGAGATCGCAGTCGGTCGCGCGAGTCGCCGCGACGCAGCGTCAAGCGTGAGAAACACAGCGCCTCGCGCTCGAGAAGTCGTCACCGATCGGCGGCCAGAGACGACCGAAAGTCAGCTAACCGCACTGGTGGTGGAGATGCAGATCGCAGTAGATCAAGGAGCCCGCGCAAGGCTTCCAGGAGCCCGCGGAAGTCTTCTCGCAGCCCGCGCAGGGCTTCAAGGAGCCCTCGCAAGGCTTCGCGTAGCCCTCGCAAGGCTTCACGCAGCCCGCGTAAGTCTTCACGTAGCCCGCGGGGGAGGTCGGCAAGCCCTGCAGCCCGACGACGTAGCCCGTCACCAGGGGCTAACGGGCGCAGCAGCCCCAAGAGGAAAGACCGATCTCGTTCTCGCGACAACAAGTGAACAATGTGAGAAAACGGCATCAACACTGATAGAATGCCGTGTTGACAGAACTGACTGACTGACTGAGATACGTTTACTGCCGCCATGTTCTCGACTTTAGCTGCATTCTGTACCGTTGTGGTTGGATTTTCGGACAAACGTTTAACATGCTACTGTGTGATGGAGAATCGAATATATAAACCTAACCCTATTTGAACGTTTGGCCAAAAAATTTTCACCTACGGTTAACTGCGGTTTGGTTGTGTTTGATCTATTATTAATTGGGCTCCGCCTACAGTGCCATATTTGGTTGCAGGAGATCTTGTTTATTAGCCAAATATGGCAATGTAGGCGGAGCCTGGATATCTGTTCGCTATATCTGAACCTCGGATATAGATTGCAGCTTTTCACTTATGAAGCACTTGTGGGCAGTATTTATTGATTTCTCGGTGTTCCATAAGTGTCAGTGTCAATGTTACACTATGTATTACAGTACAAGCACACTAAATATTCCGCCGGTTTGTGTTTGGTTGTAAGAACAGTTTTGTATCATATATTATTGCTTGGTACAGTAGTGTCTTGTCGCTGCTCGACGCGTGGATTTCCATTTACTTACTTGTAATTGATATTGTTGAATGCTGATAATTCTCTGTTGTGTTGTCGTCTTAATGTCATCACTGTTTAGATGCTTCTGGCTTGTCCAAAAAGTTTCGTTTGACCAGCTGATTGACAAATGATACTTAACCTTAACCCTATCTGCCCCACAAGCACCATAGCATACCCTACTAACCCTGTTGGTTCAGTGCTTAGCGTACAAGAGTTTATGTAATATCATAAGATAATAAATAGAAGTCATTTTCCGTTAAAAGGGTTAATACGCTGGCGGTGCATTGTATCGTGTCACTTGTACTTTGATTAAAATCTGATTCAGTTTTCTGTTGTGGTCTGAAACATGTCAAATCATTATCAGCCAACCCAGCAGTTGCTGGTCTCCTGTATCGTCGACTGTCGTCATGGTTTATTGTAGTGTTTCATTTACTTAATTACTCGGTAAATTAAACGTTACAATAAACCGTGATGACAGTCGACCTCTGTCGTCATCACACACTTGCACTCTCCGCCAACAACAGGATTTCCTCGTAGCCGACGATGTGCAGCATGCTGATCTGTGTTACTGTCAACAGATGTACTGAAAAAAAAGAAAAACGACTTGAGCTATCAACACCAAACTTGGTACACATATTGATTTGATTTGATTCAAATTTCTGTTGTGCTCTTAAATCTGACAGATTATTTTTGTCCTTGTTTTCTGATGAGACGTACCAACAGTCCGATGGCTTCAGTGGTGTAACGTATGAATGATAGTAGTTGCAGTAGTCAAGTCTGTTGTTGTGCTGAATGTCCAAAGATTTCATGCAGTCAGTGACTCTGTGTTGTTGTACAGCCGTCATTATCCAAGTCGACAGTTGCCTCTTATCAGTGGCTTTTGTGACTTTGTGTGTCCGTGCTCTAAAAGAAATATGATTTGAGCTATGAACACCATTTTACAGCCGACCTGACCGAAATCGGCGATACATTCAGAATTAATTTATTGCATTTTTATTTTATATAATCATGAAAATAGACACAGACATTGAAGTGTTAACACCTGCATTCCTAGATTCCTGTTGAGTTGAGTTGGTGCACATATAGTTCACTGGTCGTATAAAGAAAATGAGGTAAAGGTCTCACAGTTATGAAATGTGTTGCCGGCGTGGGTTTGCAGGTCGATATGACTGCCGAGGTTTCTAGTTTTGCGCGAGTATTTTAATGTATGCTTGGTGTCAGTTCTGTGCTTCCGTATCTTGGACGAATTTACTTGTTGCTGCCGACGATATACAGTGCAACATTGCTTGCATTCCTGGGAATAATGTTGTACTCACACTATGCTAATAGACACATGCAGCATCTGTTTTATGCTTTTTATCTATTCTCATTCCTCTGTTCAAAACCCAAAAAATTTCACCGAGTAGGTATGGCGCTAAATTTGGTTGTGACGCTAACTGTCATAATCGTAATGTGGGGAAAACCCCAAGTTCGTAAAATCTGAAACTTTAATGAAAATAGCCCAGGTGTTTACACTCTATATTAGATTTCATGATGGACTGTCTTAAGGATGTGTCATTGTCAGAAAAATGAAAAAGAAATTTTTCCACGAGTACTAGCCGAGAGATTGGTTGATAGGAGGAGCTGGTTTGTGTTGAGTGGGACATTAAACCTTAACTCTCTGAGAGAATATTTGGTAATTTTTGTCAAAAAAATGCTGGAACCGAACACGTCTATAGCAGGATGTGTAGATAGAACTGTAGTGGCTGACGGACGCAAGCAGTTGTAGTATGTGTATGTTAATTATTTTTTGCTGCAGCTTGTATATATTTTGCCTCTGTTCGTCGCAGCGTTGGCTAGAAACTGTTTGTGTGACACGTGATTTAGTGACATCTTGTTGCCAGATATTACACACTGAGTGACTGACAGTATACATGACACGTGGCATTGTTACACACACTGATAGTTGCCAAGCAGTGGGTAGTGTGATCAGTGGCGTGTGTCCATGCTCTAAAAGGAAAATGGCTTGAGCTATCGACACCAAACTTGTAGGACATACAGTGCAAGGCGGTCACCCGGCAAGCAGTGACCCTGAGGTCAAAGGTCAAGGTCACACAGTTATCAAATGTGTTGCCGGTGTGGTTCTGCCAGTCGACATGACTGGTTAGGTTTTCTAGTTTACATGAGTATACTTTCACACGATGAAGCCAGTTGCTGGTGAGGGTATCATTACCGTGACAACTGCTGCTTGAAGACAATTTATAGCCAACTGCATCGAAGGTCCAACTTTCTGCTAAGAGCAGGAATTATATTTGTGTTATCGTTTTTTTCGTGCAGCACAAATTTTAGTTGCATGTATGTTGACTGCTGTTGGTTGGGTACAGTCGTTTCACATTCACAGACCATGTTAATCCACCCAGTTCTCTTAAAAATGTAAAATTTTTGTCAGAAGGAATTAGTTTTATTGGAAGTTCACTAGGATGTTGTAGCAAGTCGGTTTGTGTTGAAAGTCGTTAGCAGGGTGAATATGCAGCAATGCTAACTTTGGCCTCATCTCCAGTGTTAACTGTGTAGTTATTTTGAATGTTCGAACCGACAATAAGCTATGTTAAAATGTATTTTTCCTCAAAAACAAAATCAATTCATACATTCAGAACCACTATGGCCGACTTGTCAATTATTGTCATTGAGTTAGAATGTAGAATTGAAGTCTGTATTTGATTGTAGTACTTCATCTACATAACACTTGCCGAGCTTTAACATTCTCTGAAACAACTACTTGCAACAGTTACGTATGTTGTGTTACAAAAAGTGATGCCAATTTTACTGTTTAAATAATTTGGTAAAAAGTGAAACGATTTATTCACAGAATCCAGAAGAAACACGACAGCAGAATATTATAAATTATTCTGCCACACATGTAAAACTAGAAAACTGTCCTCGATTGACGATCGAGGTCTCACCAACCACATTTCATACTGAGACCCTAACCTTGACCTATAGTCCAATGAGAGCTATGGCCATGACGCATACACATGCGCAAGGTCAAAGGTCACGCGGTTCAACAGCGGCAACTGTATTACCTCCTGTGCTTATGCAGTTGGTAATTAGACAGATAGCTTGTGAGTGGATATAACTGGTGTGTGCGCGTTGGTTTGTGGTTTGTCCGATGTTGACATTTGTCACTGCAATGACGCATTCTGTCAGCGTCTTGTTTTGTTGCTGTATTTCTCGGCCAGAACTGTAACGGAATAAAAGATATTTGAAAAACGGTTGCATCATCATTCTGAATTTTATATTACTTTAGTTTGATGTCAAATTAACCTCAGAATGTGCATTCATTAATAAATCGGACGATGGGTCTGTGTATTGTCATCAAAGAAATAGTGTTTTTATCTCTAGTGCTCATTTCCAAAGTTTGTGTCATCCATTTCCTTGATGTGTTTACATAGGTAGATTAACTCGTTTGCTTTTTCTAACAATACGATGCAGTATCAAGTTTAGCATTGTCAACATCTAGCTAATACATGTCTGCATCGCATCTGCAGAAAAATGGTGGAACTGACATATATAAATACTATTGCATGCTACGACACTGTTTATTACACCATTCCAAATCAGTCAGTTTAGCATAGTGGTTTTTGAGTTGTGCGCAGACAGACAGATGGACAGACATACTCATCACAATACTTGTCACCTTTCCGGGGGTGAATGTAATACTAACAGTGAAACTGAACTGGAATCAATCAATCATCTTTTATCAACAACAACGACTACGTACACACACACACATCTATGTGCCATCTTGGAACGACAACAAGTTCAATAGCTCTGATGCTAGCCACTTACTACCAACAGATAATTTGACAGACGTTACATATTCTACTGTGAGCTACATAAACGTGGTACAAACGCCGTACAAATTGATTGTTAGAGGAAAAGTCACAGGCAAAAAGTCTACAGCGGGTAGACAGCTCCATAAAATATGTAACGCCTTTGGAAAATCAACTACTAACTCGTACATTTAACACAACAATAATGTCTCAAAGTGATTAAGAGCCAAGCCACTGATTGGTTTTCAGTAATAATTACTAACATTCAGTAATGTAATGTCGCCAGCATCTCACACACAAGCAGCAGCAGTATCACAACAGGGGTGGTTCTAGCACCTTGACTTTGGGTGGGAAGGGGGGACGGTTACCGGATAAATTTTGTAAATCATGTACAAATATGCAGTTTTCGACAAAACCAACACATAATCACCCAATTTTCATCCCAGATGTTCAGTTACACTCACTGAAAATTTCACTTGGGTGTGGATGACCCCTTAGAACCGCCCTTGTCTATCATACAGCTGGAATATTTTACTTTATTAATGGCTGGCTTTAGTTGATTAATAGT
>Ga0209366_1000176_pt1 | contig 15653 bp, 15 predicted proteins | sample WorMetmaBAHAMAS2_FD_187391 | JGI IMG/M metagenome (GOLD analysis project Ga0209366, IMG submission 187391) | Marine gutless worms symbiont microbial communities from Max Planck institute for Marine Microbiology, Germany - Inanidrilus... | ecosystem: Host-associated > Annelida > Digestive system...
GTGACCCTCGGCTTGGACGACGCAACGATGGTTCTCTTGCTGCTGACGCTCATCGTCAGTGCACTCACCTTCGGCGGCGTCCGCACAAACCTGTTGCAGGGTGCCGTGCACCTGGTTTTGTTCTTCGTCTACCTGGTCCTGATCTTCCAACCCTGAGCGGAGATGGCCGTTTGATCGGCGCACGCGGTAACATCTGCCGGAGGCAGGCCTGGTGATCGACCTTGAGGACATCCAGTTCTTCGGCAGCGGGCTCAACCGCCCGGAATGCGTCGTCTGCCATGCATCGGGCCTGGTCTTCGCCTCGGATTGGACGGGCGGCGGCGTCAGCGTGCTGCGCCCAGATGGCGGCGTCACCCGCATCCTGGCCGCGGACAGGCAATCGCCGCTGAGGCCCAACGGCATCGCACTTGAACCCGGCGGCTCGTTTCTTCTGGGCCATCTGGGGGACGGCGAGGGCGGCGTCTGGCGACTGCAGCCGGACGGCACGACGGAGCCGATCCTCTTGGAGGTTGCAGGTGGCCCGCTGCCGCCGACCAACTTCGTCCACCATGACGGAAAAGGCCGCATCTGGGTTTCGGTCAGCACGCGCAGGAAACCGCGTGCTCTGGGATATCGGCCGGACGTGGATGATGGTTTCATCGTGCTTGTGGACGGCGCCGGCGCGCGGATCGTCGCCGACGGTCTGGGCTACACGAACGAGTGCGTGGTCGACCCCAGCGGCACGCGTCTCTACGTCAACGAGACCTTCGCACGCCGCCTTGTCAGCTTCGTCATTCAGCCCGACGGCGGTCGCGACCTTCGGCGCGGGGACCTTTCCCGACGGGCTGACCTTCGATGCCGACGGTGGTGTCTGGATTACCAGTATCATCAGCAACCGTGTGATCCGCGTCGATGGTGACGGCAACCACCGGATCCATCTGGAAGACAACGACCCCGCGCACCTGGCATGGGTCGAAGAAGCGTTTCAGGCAGGAGAAATGGGACGGCCGCATCTCGACCGCGTCAGTGCGCGCCGTCTGCGCAACATCTCCAGCCTCGCTTTTGGCGGTCCGGGCCTGCGGTCCGGGTATCTGGGCTGCCTGCTTGGCGATGCGATCGCATGCATATCCATGCCGGTCGCCGGCCACCCGCCGCCCCATTGGACCGTGGATCTGGGGCCGCTTGCCGACATCGCCTGACGGAGGAGCAAACCCATGGCGGACAGACTGCGCGTCGCAACGGTCGGTGCCGGCTATTTCAGCCAGTTCCAGTACGAGGCCTGGGCACGCATGCCGGACGTGGAACTCGTCGCCGTCTGCAACCGCACAAGAGAAAACGCCGATGCGGTCGCGGCGGCCTACGGCATTGCCCAGGTTTTCACGGACTTCGACAGGATGCTGGCGACGGCGCAACCCGACCTGGTCGACATTATCACGCCGCCGGTCACGCACCTGGACTACGTCAGGCAGGCGGCCGCCCGCCGGATCGCGATGATCTGCCAGAAACCCTTCTGCACCACCCTTGAAGAGGCCCAGGCCGCCGTGGACGCCGCTGCGGCAACGGACACGGCTCTGATCGTGCACGAGAACTTCCGGTTCCAGCCGTGGTACGCCGAAACCAGGCGCCTCTTAGACGAGGGGACACTGGGCACGCCCTATCAGATCAGCTTTCGGCTGCGGCCGGGCGACGGGCAGGGGCCGCGCGCCTATCTGGACCGCCAGCCCTACTTCCAGAAGATGGAGCGGTTCCTGGTCCACGAGACCGCGATCCACCTGATCGACACCTTCCGCTACCTGATGGGCGAGGTCACGGCTGTCACGGCGCGGCTGGCGCGCCTGAACCCGGTCATCTCGGGCGAGGACGCGGGGCACATCCTGTTTGACTTCGCCGACGGCACGCGCGGGCTGTTCGACGGCAACCGGCTTGCTGACCACGCGGCGGAGAACCGCCGGCTGACCATGGGCGAGATGCTGCTCGAGGGCTCGGACGCCACCCTGAGACTGGACGGCGACGGCGGGCTTCATCTCCGTCCTCACGGGGTTAACGAGGAGCGCGAGGTCACCTATCATTGGTCGAACCTGGGATTCGGTGGCGACTGTGTCTATCGGCTGCAACGCCATGTGGTCGACCGGCTGCGTGGTACGGAGCCGGGCGAGATCATGAACGCGGGCGCCGACTATCTCGCCAACCTCCGGATCGAGCAGGCGGTCTACGAGTCCGACCGCTCAGAGCGCCGCATATTGATGGCGCCCAAGGCCGGATAGCCGCAGGAGTTTTCGACGGTGGCAGCTGCCGGGGCCGGAAAAAGCCAAACCGAAAGCGGGCAGGACGGCCCCACAGGCGGACGTCTGTCCAACACCCAGCGGGCCTACAACGAGCTCAAACGCCGGATCCTCGACAACGAGATGCCCGCCGGCTACCAGGCGTTGGAGCAGGAGCTGGCCGAGCTTTTGGGGATGAGCCGCACGCCCGTGCGCGAGGCGCTGATCCGACTGGCCAACGAAGGCATGGTCGAGGTGCGACCGCGCCACGGCATGCGGGTGCTGCCGATCTCCGCCCAGGACATGCGCGAGATCTACGACGTGCTCACCAGCCTGGAGTCCACCACCGCCGAGCTGGTCGCCCGAAACGGCCTGTCCCAGGAGCGCCTGGAAACACTGAACGGGGCGGTCCGGGACATGGACGACGCGCTCGGCGCCGACGATATGATCGCCTGGGCCGAGGCGGACGAGCGATTCCACGCACTGCTGGTCGAGTATTGCGGCAACGAACGGCTGCGCGCCATGGTCCGGACCTGCTGGGACCAGGCCCACCGGGTCCGAATCGCGACCTTAAGGATGCGCCCCAAGCCATTGGACTCAAACAAGGAGCATGCAGAGGTCGTGGATGCGATTGCGCGCGGGGACGCCGACGCAGCACGCCGCATTCATCGCAATCACCGGGTGCGCGCCGGACGGATGCTGGTCGACCTTTTGAACACCCACGGGATTCGGCAGCTCTAAGACCTGCCGCGTGGCAGCCAGACCCTTCGAGACGGCGGCTGCGCCGCCTCTCGAAGGGCGTGGCTGCAATCCGCGCGGTCTTATTCCCCTCGGGCGGCGGCCCACCGTCGCCAAAGGTCGGCCATGTGGTCGGGCTGGCGACGATAGATCAGCATCTCTTCGCCAAGCGGAACCCATCCCTGGGCGCTGTTGGTCCAAAGGTGCCCGACCGGGCGCAGCCAGCGCGTGTCATCCAGCGTCCCCGGCTTGACGTTCAGCCAGTCGGATCCGCCCGAACCACTGTGGTAGATCCGCACGCCGCACGTGCCGCAGAAGAAGCAGTCCACGGCCCGGCCGCTGTCGGACGATCGCTGCCAGTGGCGCGGTTCACCCCTGGTTATCGCAAACCCGTCGCGCGGCACCGACAGAGACATCCCGAAGGCGCTGGACGACTGTTTCTGGCACTCGCTGCAATGGCAGGCATAGAGGGTGAGCGGCGCGGCCCTGATCTCGTAGCGCACTGCCCCGCACTGGCAGCCACCGGTCATTGGCAATTGCATTCTTGCGGTTCCGTTTTTGCGTAATGGATTCAGGCGGTCAGCCGGGTCACGAACACCAGCGCGCCGAAACCGACGACGCCGGCAAGAAAAGCCCAGAAGGAGCCGCCCGTCTCCCGCGGCAGTTTTTCCCTGATCGTTTCGATCAGGACGACGCCGGCGAGAAACGAGAACCAGAGGACCTTCACCTGCTCGGAAACCTCGGTCACGATGCCAAGCGCCCAACCGAACAGAAGCGAGCCGGCCAGCACCCAACGGATGACCCTGTCGTAGGCGTCCGGCCATTTCCGCCTCAGGCCGTAGTCGCTGACCATGAAGTAGGTGGCCATGGCGAACGTGAACAAGACCATGGCGATGAGTTCCACGTTGAGGCCGTGCACCAGGATGTAACCGATCAGCACGCTGTAGGCCGCATAGGAAACGACGGTGGCGATCAGCGCGGCACGGTAGCGCAACAAGGACCCCGTCGCCCTCAGTTCCGCGCCGCCCGCGGCGAACTGCGCGATCCCGAAATAGACCACCAGACAGATCAGCGCCATGGCGTAGGTGTGGTGCTCCATGAAACCCAGGAGGCCCGTCTTGTCGCTGGCACGCATGATGTCCTGCTTCGAGGCAAGCTGCGGCAGGATGTAGAGCAGGACATAGGTCAGCGAGATCCCGGCACCGACCATCAGCACCTGGTCCCTGGTCCTGCCGGCAATGTGGCGCAATTGCGTGGCGGCCACATGGGCCAGCGCGAGCACGACTGCCGCGACCAGCGCGTCGATCGCGTCCACCGGGGCCGTCGCAAAGCTTATTTGTCCGACCCGTCCGGTGCAGGTTTCGCCGCGGTCAACCGCTTGAGAGCTAGGGGCTCGCCGCGGCCGGCGCCTTCAACCGGTAGAACGCCGCGTACAGCGTCGGCACAAAGATCATGGTCAGGACCGTTCCAACGGCCAGCCCGGCCATGATGGCAATCGCCATGCCGACCCAGAAGACATCCTGCAACAGGGGAATCACGCCAAGAACCGTCGTGCCCGCCGCCAATAGGACGGGCCTGAGACGGGAAACGGCCGCTATCAGGATCGCATCATACCGGCTCTTGCCCGATTTCACCTGTGTCTCCGCTTCGTCCAGCAGCACGATGATGTTCTTGGTCATCATGCCGGCCAGGCTCATGGTGCCCAGCAGGGCCATGAAGCCGAACGGCGCGTCGAAAATCAGCAGTCCGGGCGTGATGCCGATCAGGACCAGCGGAATGGTCAGCAGGATGATGATCAGCGGCCGATAGGCGTTTTAGAGGTAGACCAGGATGAAGGCGATGATGATGATGGCAGGGACCGTCATGGGAATCAGCGACGCCTGGGCATCGACCGTATCTTCCCACTCGCCGCCCCATTCCCATTTGTAGCCGGGCGGTAGCTCCACTTCCTCCAGCTTCTCCAGGACCGCCTCGCGCATCATCGGCATCGTCGCTCCGGGCAGGGGATTGGCCTGGACGGTGATCGTGCGGCGGCGGTCTCGACGGCGGACGATGGATTCCTCCCATTCCGTATCGATCGAATCCGTCACCTGGGCCAGGGGAAGCGTCTCGATCGACAGGGTCGGCCGCACCTACAAGGTCGGCATCCCGTAGAGGTTCTGGCGTTCTTCCTCGATGTTGCGCACCACGATCGGGATCAGGTCGTCGCCTTCCCGATAAAGCCCCACATCGATCCCGTCATAGGCACGATTCATGGTGGTGGCGATGTTCTCGCGGGTGACACCGGCAAACCGCCCGCGCTCGTTGTTGTACTCCGGCACGATCTTCTGGACGCGCTGCATCCAGTCGGTTCTGTAGTTTCCGGTGAGGGGGTCTGCGGCCAGGATATCGACGAATTTCTGCGCTTCCCTGCGCAATTCCCCTTCATCTGCCACGGCGGGTCCGCTGACCCGGATCTCGAACTGCCAGGTGTTGCTGGGCCCGACACCGTACAGCCGCAACGGGACGAGCGCTTCAGGAAGGTTTTCCTCGATCCACGGTCTTATGTCTTCGATGATAATCGGGATATCCTGGAAGTCGAAGACATTGACGATCAATTGGCCATAGCCCTGGTTGGGTTCTTCCGGCTCGACAGGCAGATAGAACCTGGGCGGGCCCGACCCCAGATAGGCGGCAACGGCCTCGGCCCGCGGATCTTCGATCAGTTTCGCCTCCAGCGCGTTCAGGTCATCCGCCACGCCCTGAATGCGCGTTCCCTCAGGCGGGAAATAGTCGATCATGAACTTCGGCATCGAGGAGACGGGGAAAAAGAGTTGCTTCACGTTCCCGAAACCGATCACCGCCACCACCAGCAGGCCGACGGTCGTAGCGATGGTCAGCCAGCGAAACCGGATCGACTTCATCACCAGGCCGCGGAACCGCTGGTAGAAGCCGCCGGCAAACGGGTCGCCAGCACCCGCCTTCGGCGCCGGCAGCATGTCGACGCACTGCAAGGGCGTGATGGTCAAGGAAACGACCCAGCTGATCAGCAGCGAGATCCCTGCGACCTGGAACAGTGCCTGGCAGTACTCGCCGACGGCTTCCGGCGAGCCCGAGATCGGCAGGAACGCCATGACCGCGATGATCGTCGCCCCCAGCAGCGGGATGGCGGGCTGGGATGCGGCAGCGACCGCGGCCTTGACGCGGTCCATGCCCTGTTGCATGCGGACCACCATGCCGTCGGCCACCACGATCGAATTGTCGACCATCATGCCAAGCGCAATGATCAAAGCGCCCAGCGAAATCCAGTGCAGGTCGATATTCAGGATCGCCATCACGATGAAGGTGGCGAGCACGGTGACGATGAGAGCCGTTCCGACGATCACGCCCATGCGCCATCCCATGGCAATGGTGAGCACGATCAGGACGATCCCCAGTGCCTGGGCGAAGTTGACCAGGAACGCCTTGACGGATTCGTCGACGATGTCCGACTGCCAGTGGACCTTTTCGAGATTGATGCCGACCGGGAGGAATTCCTCCAGCTCGCCAAGACGCTTTTCCACGTTGCGGCCCACATGGACGATGTTGACGCCCGGAATGTTGGTGATCGAAATTCCGATTGCAGGCTGGTTTGCGAAGGTCTCGTCATCGGCCGTGCGCATGCTGAAGGCCAGCAGATTGGTCGGCGGGTCGCGGTAGCCCCGGCGGATGGTGCCGATGTCATTGATGCGAATGAGGTCCTCGCCGGTCCGGACCCCTTGCCGGGCTTCGTCGCTTTGAAAAAGATCGGTCATGGAAGGCGTCACGGTCAGATCGCCGATGTCCTCCGGCGATTGAAATGCACCCGTCGGGGCGATCCGGAACCGCTTGCGCTGGAGGTCCACCCTGCCTGCGTCGACGACCATGTTCTGGGTGCGCAACGTTGTGACAAAGCTCTCCTCGCTGAGGCCAAGCTGGCTTAGCTGAGTCTCCTGCGTATCGATATAGATGACCTGTTCCTGCACACCCCACAGATCGACGCGTGCGACACCGTCGACCACGCTCAGTTCCTTGCGGATGAGTTTCGCGTACCGCTCCAGGTCGGCATAGCTGAACCCATCACCCGTCATGGCCAGCTGGAACCCGAACACGTCCCCGAAATCGTCGTTGATCATAGGCCTGCCCGCGCCCGGCGGCAGCTCGGTCTCCACCTCGCGGATCTTGCGGCGCATCTGATCCCAGATCGGCTGCAGCTCGTCGCCCCAGAACTGTGCCTGGACTTCCAGGTTGATGTAGGAAAGCCCCGGCCGCGAGATATTGTCGACCTGTTTCAGTTCCTGAAGTTTGGTCTCGATGCGGTCGGTGACTTCCAGTTCGACCTCTTCCGGGCTGGCGCCGGGATAGGCCGTGATGATGACGGCGTTCTTGACCGTGAAGTCCGGGTCCTCCAACTGACCCAGGGCAAAGAGACTGGCCAGGCCCGCGACGACGATAAGAAACGTGCCGAAGTAGGTGACGTTCTTCTTTTCGATGGCAGCGGCGGCAAGGCTCATCGCTGCGCCACCTGTTCCTGCAGGATGCGAACCTGTTGGCCCTCCCTCAGGAAGTGCACGCCGGCGGTGGCGATCGTCTCTCCCGATTCCAAACCGTCCAGGATCTCCTGGCCGCTGTCCGTCAGCGGGCCCAGCACCACGGTGCGCCGCGACACAACGCCGGAGGTTTCGTCAATGACCCAGACGAACGTGCCTTCGCCGGACTTGGGCGAGAAGACGGCGGTGACAGGGACGATGACCCGGTCCTGTTGAAGCGATTCATCCGGGTCCGCCGTCGCGCGCCCGGCCATTCCCGGCAGGACCGTAATGCCCTCCGGCTGGTCCATGATCAGGACCACAGCGAATGTCCGTGTCGTCCGCGACGGTTCGGCCGCCACTTCTTTGATGTCGGCCGGGATCTCCAAGTCCGGGAAATTGTCGAACCGGACCCGGATACTGATCGCCTGGTCGACGAAGGAAATGATCGATTCCGGCAGGTTCACGACGAACTCCACCCGCGAGGTGTCCACCAGCCGGATTACCGGTTCTTTCTCTCTGACATTGTCGAAGTTCTCGCGGAAGGTTCGCGAGACGGTGCCTTCGAACGGCGCCATCAGCACCGTGTCCTCAAGCGCCTTATCCGCGATCCGGAACTGGGCGGAGGCCATGTTCAGGCGGGCCTCGGCGTCGGTCAGTTCCTGTTGCGCGACGGCGCCGGACTTCGCTGCCCGTTCGATCCGTTCGAAATGGGCCTGGGCGCGATCGCGTTCTGCCTTGGCGAAGGAGACGTCGTTCTCGAAGTCGCGCGGATCCAGCTTGGCGAGAATCCCACCGGCCTCGACCCTGTCGCCGACGAAGACCGGCCGCTGCACCAGCCGGCCGGCCACTTCGAACGAAAGGTCGGTTTCCTGCGTCGCCCGCGCCGTGCCCGGATACCATCGATTGATCAAGGTGGCCGCGCTTTCGACCTGAATCGCACGAACAGGCCGGATCACCTCGCGTGCTTCCTGTTGCTGTTCGCAAGCAGCCAGCAACACAAGCATCGGTCCTGCAAGCAGACCGACACAAAGGTTTCGAACTCTCACGGTGCCAACCCCCGTTTATTTATTGCCCCACCGTGCCGCCGATCGTCAACGGCACCGCATCAAGAACGATAGCAGTATGCTGCAACGCCACAAGGACCGAATTGATGGAACGCAAGTGCTCACCGACACAACATCCGAAACCGTAGGGCCGTGCAACCGACATCGGTTGACGTGATGTTGCCGCAAGATCAGTCTTTCATTGAGTCCAAGAGAGGATTGCGTTCGTCATGGACCTTGCTGCATTCAAGCAAAGCTTGGCCGATCCTGAGCCACCGGAAGGTGCGGGAAGGGCGCTCGTAGCGCTCTGGCACGCGGCCAAGGGCGACTGGGACGAGGCCCATCGCCTGGCCCAGGCCCAGAAGGACAGGGACGGGGACTGGGTGCACGCCTATCTGCACCGGGTCGAGGGCGACGAGGGGAATGCCGGTTACTGGTACCGCCGGGCGGGAAGACCGCATGCCACGGGCCCGCTGGACGCAGAATGGGATGAGATCGTCTCGGCGCTGTTGTGATCGCCACACCGGGGGCGGCGGGAGAGATCCGGCCCCTCAAGCAGACCTTCCGGCCACGCGGGATCCTGTCCGTTAAGGCTTTGCCAAGCATGAAATCCAAGGTTTCAGGCCGTCTCTGCGAGACCGCAACCATTCAAGCAAGCACGTTAGTGTATTGTTTTGTAGAGACAAAAGCCGCCAACCGGCGGCTGTTGTTAATCCTTGCTTCAGAGGAATGTGACAATTTCCCGCCGTCCGGCAGCTCAAAAGGGCCAAGGACGAAGTCCGGCTGCCGAAGGTGGCCAAGGGGACACTGCAAAACACGTCAAGGGCAAGCTAGGTAGGGGTCTCTGCTCGCTCAGGTTGTTTAACGGCATGCCAGTGACAGCCAGGGAACGATGGGGCGGGAGTGATGAGCAATGCATAAAATCGCCTATAAGCTTTACACGATCATTGGTGTGGCCTTGGTCAGCCTGGCTCTTCTGGTCGGCGCGTCGTGGCTTGGCACCTCCGAAATGGCAGGGGCGGGGCGCACGCTCCATGCGGTCAGTGCCAACAGCCTGAAAAATCTGTCAAAAATCGAAATCGCCGCACAGCGGCTGAGCGGCCTGGTCGCCCGGGCGCCGGCCGAGCTGGACCTGGACCGGCAGGCCCAGTTTCGTGCCGAATTCGACTTGCTGATGGAAAACACCTTCACTCAGATCGACACCTATCGCGAGCAGTCGGGTGAGGAGGTCGCCGAAAGCCTGGGCCGGCTCTACGAAGCGTTCGACGCCATGCATGATACCGCAATCCAGGTCTTCGACTATTCGCAGGATTTCGCCCAGGACCAGGCCAACGAGGTCCTGGCGGGCGCGTTCCACGACGCCGAGCAGAACGTCCAGACCGGTGTTATGGCGCTGTCGGCGATCGAAGACGGGAACGCCGCCGCCCAGCTTGAGAACATGGACACCGCACAGCAGCGGATGATCATGGTCCTGGCCGGGGTCAGCCTGATCGCGGTCTTCGCCACGGTCGGCATTGGCTTCTACATGGCGCGGGAAATCTCACGGCGCGTGGTCGGGCTGACCGCGGTCATGACGGCGCTGGCCAACGACGACACCACCGTCGAGGTGGTTGCCACCGGCTCCAAGGACGAGATCGGCGACATGGCCCGCACCGTCGAGGTCTTCAAGCAGAAGGCCATCCAAAAGCGCGAGCTGGAGCGTGAGCAGGCCGAGATGGAGGAACGGACCGCGCGTGAGAAGCGCGAGGCGAGCCAGAAGCTGGCCACGGAGTTCGAGTCCAGCGTCATGGGTGTGGTCGCTTCCGTCTCGTCGGCTTCCGAGGAGATGTCCCAGGCGGCCCAGACCATGGCGAGCACGGCCGAAAACAGAGCTCGCAGCAGGCCGAAACTGTCTCCAGGGCCTCCGAACACGCCAGCAGCAACGTGGAAACCGTGGCCGCGGCAACCGAGGAACTGGCCGCATCGGTTCAGGAGATCTCCCGCCAGGTCACCGAGTCCAGCTCGATCTCGCGCTCTGCAGTGGAAGAGGCCGAGCGGGCCGCCACCCAGGTGAAGGATCTGGACGACGCTTCCCAGAAGATCGGCGAGGTCGTGAATTTGATCAACGATATCGCCGAGCAGACCAATCTGCTGGCGCTCAATGCCACAATCGAAGCGGCGCGCGCCGGCGAGGCAGGCAAGGGCTTCTCGGTGGTCGCGTCCGAAGTCAAGAACCTGGCCAGTCAGACCGCGAACGCCACCGAGCAGATCGCCGCCCAGGTCGGTGCGATCCAGAACGCCACCGGGTCCACCGTCCAGGTCATCGAGGGCATCGCCCAGACCATTGGCAAGATCAACGGCATCGCGGGCTCCATCTCCGCGGCGGTCGAAGAACAGTCGGCCACCACCGGCGAGATCAGCCGAAATGTCGCCGAGGCGGCCCAGGGAACCGAACAGGTGACCCGGAACATCGCCGACGTCAGTCAGGGTGCCGGCGCCACCGGTGATTCGGCCGGAATGGTGCTGACGGTGGTCCAGGAACTCGCGGAGAATGCCAACAAGCTGCGCGCCGAGGCAGAAGGCTTCCTGAAGCACGTAAACGCCGGATAGGCGCGCCGTCGTCCGGTCCGATGTTCGACGGCGGGCGCTGACAGGTCTCGGGCATGCCGTGTATCCTGCCGCCTGCACTGGCAGAGTGGCGGCATGATTCCGATCACAAAGACCATCGCACTCCGGGACGACGAGGTCAGCGAACGGTTCATCCTGGCGTCGGGCCCCGGCGGTCAGAACATCAACAAGGTGGCCGCGGCCGTCCAGCTGCGTTTCGACGTGCGGCGCTCACCATCGCTTCCCGATGACGTGCGCAGCCGGCTGGAACGGCTGGCCGGCCGCCGATTGACCGCCGGCGGCGTGCTGGTGATCACTGCGCGCCGCTATCGCTCGCAAGACCGCAATCGACAGGACGCTTTGCAGCGCCTTGTCGACCTCATCCAAAGGGCCGCTCTGCCGCCGGTCCCGCGCAAGCCGACCGCCCCGACGGCGGCCAGCCGGCGACGGCACAAGGCATCAAAACAGCGGCGGGCCGCCACGAAACGCCTGCGGGAAAGGCCCTCGGCGGAAGACTGAGCCAAGACGCAGGGCGGGAGGCCGGCCGCCTTCAGCCCAACAACAAGGTCCTGTTCACGACCGGTTATTCGGAAAAGGTGCTGCGGGAAAACAAGGCCCGCCTTCAGGAAACAACCATGCTGAACAAGCCGTACCGACGGATCGAACTGTTGGAGGCGGTCGAGGCGTTGCTGCACGGCTAGGACGCGAAACGGTCGGGTGCGGAGACGCCCCGGCGTCCGCTCTCAGGACCCGTTCAACGCCGTGCGGGCGCCCTCAACCAGCTGCGGGCCGCGATAGGGCTTTTGCAGCACCCTGTTCAGAAGGTCGCCATAGCGACCGGTGTCATCGATGTCTTCGGTATGCCCCGTCGTCATGATGACGCTGAGGCCGGGGCGCAGATCCCTGGCCTTCAAGGCCAGATCCAGGCCGCTTTGTCCGCCTCGCAGGACGACGTCGGAAAACAGCCGGTCGATCTGCCCCGCGGATCTGAGATGCGCCATCGCCTCGGCGGCGCCCTGTGCCTTCAAGACCCGATAACCTTTGTCCGACAACGTCCGGGTTGCGAAGCTCAGGAGATCGACCTCGTCCTCGACGACAAGAATGGTCTCCCCGCCGCCAGGAATGCTTGCCACGTCCGCCGCGTCGTCGGCGATTTGCCGCGCCGCCCCATCCGAACGGGGCAGGTAGAGGTGGACACTGATCCCGGCACCCGGCTCCTATTCAACGTCGATGATCCCGTCAAGCCGGGTTGCGAAACCGTAGGCCATGCTCAACCCCAGGCCGGTGCCTTTGCCCCGCTCCTTGGTGGTGAAGAACGGCTCGAAGATCCGGTCGATCACATCGCCGGTCATGCCGGCGCCGTCGTCGCGCACGCTGACACGGACGTAGTCGCCGGCTCGCGCCTCGGCATGGTGCGCGAGGCCGTCTTCGGCAAGCGTAACGTTGCGGGTCTCGACCACCAGCTTGCCCGTCCCCTGCATGGCATCCCGCGCATTCAGGGCCAGGTTGATCAGCACGTCCTCGAACTCACCGGGGTCGACGTTGGTCAGCCACACGTCCTCGGCCAGCCGCATGTCCACCTTGATCTGCGGGGTCAGCGAGCTGGCGATCAGATCGTCCATGGCGGCGATGGTCTTGTTGAGGTCCACGGGACTGCGTGCCTGCGGTGCGCCTGCCGAGAACATCAACAACCGCCGGGTCAACTTCTCGCCGCGCTCCAACGCCCTTTGAACCCGATCCAACAGATCGTGGACATCCGGGTTGCCGTCGGTCTTGCCGTCGACCAGTTCGAGATTACCGATGGCGATGCCCAGGATATTGTTGAAGTCGTGCGCAATCCCGCCGGTCAACTGGGCCACGCTTGCCAACCTCTGGGAACGCCGCAGGGCGGCCTCGCCTTGACGGATGTCGGTCACGTCCGTGAAGCTCACAACCGCGCCAACAACCATACCGTCCTGGCGCAGCGGCACGGCGCGGTACTCCGCGGCAAAACTTGTCCCGTCAGACCGCCATAGCACCGCGTCGCCGGCATAGCCGCGTTCACCGTCCCGCCAGGCCCCGGCGAACACCCCTTGGTCTTCGGGACAGGGCGCACCGTCGGCCGTTGTGTGATGGATCAGGCCGTGCATATTCCGGCCCAACAGCTGCTCGGCACGGTCGTACCCCAGAAGGGCGAGGCTGGCGGCATTGCAGAAGCTGCAGTTGCCGTCGCGATCCAGGCCGAAGATCCCCTCGCCAGTGGAATCCAGCAGCAGGCGGAAGCGTTCCGCCTGCTGGCGCAGCCGCGCCTGGCTGTCGGCGACGCTGGTGACCATCTTCTTAAAACTGCCGGTCAGCCGGCCGATTTCGTCGCGACCGCCGACATCGATTCCTACCTCCAGATCGCCCTCGGAGATATCGTTCGCCGCAGCCGTCAGCCGTTCCAGACGGCGCGTGAGCAAAAGGCCGGTCAGGATGCCGGCCAACGCGATGACGACCATGCCCGTCCCGGCGATTGCCAAGCCCAAATTGCGGGCCTCCGCATTGGCCTCCAGCAGGGTGCCGTGGGAGAATTCGACAGCCAGGATGCCCAACTGACCGGCGGCATTGACCATCTCACGCGTGCGCCAGAAGCTCTCGGACCCGTCGGCCGGCCCCGCCTCTTGAAGCGTCAGCGCCGCCGAACGCCCCATGTCGATGGGCCGGGTGCTGGCCACGATCCGGTACTGCGCATCGGCCAGCAGAACCCGGACCACATGGGGATCTGCCAGGACACCTTCGAAATACGGTGGCAGTTCGGCATATTCCTCGGTCAGAAGGGCAATGCGCCCGATCCCGCCGATGGTGTTGAGCAAGGCCTCCTCGGTTGCGGCCAGTCGCTCCCGCTCCTTGTCCAGGGAATAGTCGAGGGTTCCCCACAGGACGAAGCCCATCATGACAGCTTACAGGAGGAAGATGGTGAGCGCAATCCGGTACTTGAGAGAGAACCAGGGTCTCACTGCTGTGCGGGCTCCCTCAACATCGTTCGCACCACATCGTAGTCTGCATCATAGGCTCGAACCAAACCCGTCGCGCCGAGGCTATTCGGAAACGCGCGCCCATCATCGCCGGAGGTCCAGGAAAGGATGGTTTCCAACAGCCGCGCCCGGTCTTCAGGGGGCACGCGCGGGTGAACGACAAAGCCCAAGCTGGGTATGCCGGGCGTCTCCAGCAACACGCGCAGCTTTACCTTCAGGTTCTCTTCAATTTCGCGCTTGACGAGATGCCCACTGACGCAGGCGCTGACGGACCCGATGGCAAGTTGCTGGAAACAGGATGCGACCGACCTGAACCCTTTCAGATCCAGGTCCCGGCGTGGATCCAGCCCGTGCTCCTTCAGGGCGCGGGTCGCCATCCGGGTGACGGGTCCGTATGGCGGCGGTGTCGCGACGGATTTGCCCCGCAAGTCCTCCAAAGACCGGATCGGGCCGTCCTCCAGGACGACGATCATGCCGGTCAAAGGCTCCTTCAACCGTGCCAGCGGCAGATAGCCGAACTCGTCGGCGGCGCGCACGACCCAGAAGGGTTGAACAAGGGCGATATCGAACTTCCCAGCCTTGAGTTTTGCGAAGAACAGCTCGAATCGCGATGCCGTCCGGAACTGGACCGGGCGGCCGACACCCTGGCTCAGCGCCTTGCTGACAGGGGCATAGATCGCTTCCAGCCGCAGCGGTGCAAGGTAGGGAAAGACACCGAACGTGTAGGTCTTCTGTTCGTCCGCAGGGGCCGGGATCGCAGGATCGGCCGCCTCCGTCGAGGTTCCCGCCATGGTGCCGACGGCGAGGATGCAGCTCGCAAGCAGGGACCGCATCGGCTTAGCCGCTAGGCGTCGGAAGCCTTCGAAAAAAAAGCGATCGCGAACCTTCGGCGCCACGCTCGGACCCTGTCAACTGATGCTGCGAAGACAATGTGCGCACCAAACACAAACGCACGCTTCGAGAATTGACCACGCCGTCTTAACAGCGTCTTAACATGTATGAAGGGTTTGATGTAGAGGGCGGGGGAGGCGGAGGCTACCAGAGACGCTTAGCGGCAATCGCCTTGCCGGAACCGGACTTGAAGTACTTCTCGAGGTTGCGGGCAACGACGGCGGACCTCACCGCGACATAGGAAACTAGCTCCAATGGCAAAAGCGCTCGCGTCGCGGCAGCTCGGCCGCGCTAGTGCGCATCCAGCCGACGCCGCAGATCGTTGGTGGAACCGACGTAAACGTCGTCGTTCTTCAATCGGAGGAAATAGACATACCACATGGCTGGGACTATGCGCGGGGCAGAGGCTGGATTGCTGGGCTTCGGACAGTCTCCCTACGCCATCCCCCTTCGCCAAGGCTTCGGGGGACAGGAGGCTTCGGGAGACACTCCTACGCCTAATCGCCTTCGCGCGCCAGGCCCCCTACGGGTGGCCTGCCACCCGAAGCTCGAATACTGACCTTCCCGATGGATAGGTTCCATTTCGTTCCGGAGACATAGGTTGCACTTTTGGGCCTTTGCAAGGAGAGC